>OLRL01000029.1_pt1 | contig 134576 bp, 109 predicted proteins | sample 1643201 | NCBI WGS metagenome assembly OLRL01 (sample SAMEA3136649, study PRJEB25190) | human gut metagenome | biome: human gut; feature: human-associated habitat; material: faeces | place: Austria | collected 2013
TTTCAAACACCCAAAGCCGCAAAGCCCCGTGGTTACGGGCTTTGTAGCCCAGCGTGAACTATTCAAACTCAATCGTTCCAGGCGGCTTACTCGTCAGATCATACATTACTCTGTTGACACCTGTTACCTCATTAATAATTCGGTTCATTACCTTATTCAATACTTCATAAGGAACTTCGGCTGCTTCTGCTGTCATAAAGTCGATCGTATTAACCGCACGAAGTGCAACTGCATAATCATATGTTCTAAAATCGCCCATAACTCCTACACTTCGCATATTTGTAAGTGCTGCAAAATACTGTCCGACTGTCTTGTTCATTCCGGCTTTGTCCATCTCCTCACGGTAAATAGCATCTGCATCCTGAACAATCTTAACTTTCTTTTCCGTTACTTCGCCGATGATACGGATTCCAAGTCCCGGTCCCGGGAATGGCTGACGGAATACCAATCTCTCCGGAATACCAAGCTCCAGTCCTGCTTTACGTACTTCATCCTTGAACAGATCACGAAGTGGCTCGATGATTTCTTTGAAATCTACATAATCCGGAAGTCCACCAACATTATGGTGAGACTTAATCACTGCAGATTCTCCACCCAGACCACTTTCTACAACGTCCGGATAAATCGTTCCCTGCACAAGGAAATCTACTGCCCCGATTTTCTTTGCCTCTTCTTCAAATACACGGATAAATTCTTCTCCGATGATCTTTCTCTTCTTCTCTGGTTCTGTTACTCCGGCAAGTTTATTATAAAATCTCTGCTGTGCATTCACACGAATAAAGTTCAGATCATAAGAACCTTCCGGTCCGAATACAGCTTCAACTTCATCCCCTTCATTCTTCCTCAAAAGACCGTGATCTACAAATACACATGTCAGCTGATCCCCTACTGCTTTGGAAAGCAATACAGCTGCTACTGAAGAATCAACACCTCCGGATAAAGCGCATAACACTTTGCCGTTTCCGACCTTTTCACGGATCTGTTTGATCGATTCTTCCACAAATGAATCCATCCTCCAGTCACCTGCACATCCGCAAACTCCAAGCACAAAATTGGATAGCATCTTTGTTCCTTCTACAGAATGAAGTACTTCCGGATGATACTGAATCGCATATAAGCCATGTTCTACATCTTCTGCTGCTGCCACCGGACAATTCGCCGTATGCGCTGTCACTTCAAATCCAGGCGCAAGTTTTGAAATATAATCTGTATGACTCATCCAGCAGATTGTCTTCTCTGATACATTTTCAAAAATCTTGGAATCTTTCTTATCTACCAATACTTCTGTCTTTCCATATTCTTTTACATCGGAAAGTTCTACTTTTCCGCCAAGAACATGCATCATAAGCTGAGCACCATAGCAAAGTCCAAGAACCGGGATTCCTAATTCGAATAATTCTTTTTTATATGTTGGTGAATCGACTTCATAGCAGCTGTTTGGTCCACCAGTCAGAATAATTCCCATAGGATTCATTGCTTTGATTTTCTCAAGATCTGTCTTGTACGAATAAATCTCGCAGTAAACATTACATTCTCTGACACGTCTTGCAACCAGCTGGTTATATTGACCGCCAAAGTCAATTACAATCACTAATTCTCTCTTCACAAGAATTCCTCCTAGATAGCATTTCTATCTTCTTTTCTCCTTTGCAGGATATTTCTTTTCCTCACAGGATACATTTAAAGACAATTTCTATTATACGTTACAAATGTTGCCTTGGCAAGAGATAAGAAAGGTAATAAAAAAATTCCCTGCGTGGTCAGGGAATTTTTCGCTAATCTAACAAAATTATTTAACTCTAACTTTAATTGTCTTTTTTACAGTTTTGTAGTTAGTATCTTTTACAGTAACTGTAATCTTGTAAGTACCTTTCTTAGCACCTTTCTTTACATAGATCTTTCCGTTTTTAACTTTAATCTTAGAATAGTTGCTCTTATAGGTTGTCTTACCAGCTTTCTTAGTTACTTTCAGTCTTGTAGACTGAGTTGCTTTTTTAACTTTAGAAGCTTTTACTGTGTAAGAGCTCCTAGAAACTTTTACAGTCTGTTTTGCCTGTTTAATTGTATAAGTACCTTTCCATGTCTGTCCAGCATACTTACCAAGACCTTTTACTTTTACAACATGTTTTCCGGCAGCTTTGTGTGAAGTATTGTATACTTTGTAATCAACGCCTTCTTTTAATGTTTTCTTGCCATCTTTTACTACAATAGTAGCTTTCTGAGTTTTACCATTGTACACTGTAGATGTTTTCTTCAGTGTTGGTTTGAATGTTGATTTAGAAGGTGAATTAGCAGCCATAGCTGTCATTCCCATCAACATTGTCAATGTAAAGATGAGAAACAATGTTTTCTTTAATGTCTTCATTGGACTCAACTCCTTTTTTACTTTGTTACTTCAATTGTTCTATAATAAACAGTCCTAACCACGTGGACTTGTTTATCCCCCTTATCATTTGGATGATTTATCTTCTGACTGCTGTACATATCCATAACCGTATCCATAGCCATATTTACCGTACTTGCCATATTTACCATACTTTTTTGCTTTTACATCTACTCGGTTCAGTACTGTTCCAAGGAGTGTACAACCGGACTGTTCAATCTCATATAAAGACTGACGGATCCATGTTTTAGATGTTTCTCCTGCACGGACAACCAATACTGCTCCATCGCACATAGATGCAATCAATGTGCTATCTGCAACACTGCCGAGCGGCGGTGCATCGATAATTACGAAACGATATTCCTCTGCCAGCTTATCTAATAACTGCTTGAATCGTGCATCTTCCAAAAGCGGAGACGGATTCTCCAAAAGCTGTGTACATGGTACCATGTATGCATCTGGAATGTTTGTCTTATATACTACATCCTCATACTCTGCCATTCCAGACAAATAATGATTCAGACCACTTGTCTCTTCATTATAATCTACATCGTATCTTTTTCTTACAACGGAATTACGAAGATCTACATCTACGAAGGCTGTCGGGAATCCGGCTTCTGCAAGCATTTTCCATAAGAAGATTGCTACTGTACTCTTTCCTTCATTCGGAAGACAGCTTGTCATCAGGATCTTCTTTGTATCATTTCCGCAAAACTTAATATTAATACGCAGACGGTTCATTGCTTCCTCTACTGCATATGGAAGTTCCGGAAGATTAATTGCTAATTCTTTCATTATCTTCTTCCCCTCCTTTTTCTTGTTTTTTTCATATCTGATTCGCTCTCAATAAACAGATCACTATCTGGAATAGAAGTCAATGGAACAAGATCAAAATATTTCTCCATATCCTCGGATGAGTGGATCGTATCATCCATCAGATATCCTGCGATTAGTACACCTGCACAGGCTATCAGTCCTAACAATGCACCCATGATTGTATACTTGCCATAGCTTGGATTCGCCTTATGATCTGCAACTTTCGCATGCTGTGCAAAGTTGGGTGTCATCGCACTCATTGTGTCCGGCAGATAATCCATTGCCACTTCCGCCATCGTATCAGCTAACTCTTTTGCTTTCTCCGGATCTGTACTTGTCGCTTTAATCTCCAGGATTCGTGTATCATCCGGATTAGTTAAAGTATATGCCTTTTTCAGATTCTCTGATGTTGTATTCAGATCCAGTTTTTTGATTACCTTATCTAATACCGGATAGCTGAGCATTAACTGTTCATAGTCGGATGTCAGTGAAGTTCCGAGGTTCAGATCATTTAAATTCACCACGGAGTTTTCAGATGTTGTTACAATGTAAAGTTTGGCTGTTGATTCATAAGTTGGCTTAATGCCGAAAAATGCAAATGCATTAAATAACACGGCTCCTGCTAAAAAGCAGACCAGTAAATAATGCCATTTTTCTAAAAGCATCCCTGCCACTTCCAGCAAATCAATTTCCAATTCATCATTTGATTGTTTTTGGTTCATGTTGCTTCTCCTTATTATACCTTTCATACCTTTATCAACGACAGTACTCTGTCGTTATTTTTGTTTCTTATAAAACAGCTCCAGTTCAACCTGTTTTAAGCTGTCCTTATCTGGTGTAAATGTCTGCCATCCGTCATCGTCAAAACCTTCTTTTCCTTTCACCGTCAGTTTTGTATCAGCTTTGGCAGACGCCATCAATACTGCAAGCTTGGAAAACTGCTGCGCTGTAATATTCGTCGTCATATAATCCTGCAATGTATTGTAAACTTCCAGTGGAAACTTTTTATTTTCATTGCATTTCTTATAAAATGCCTGTTTAAATGCAACTTCATATACCTGCTGCCGTTTCATACGGTTGTCGTTCAGTCCGTCTCCAACGTCTTTACGCTCGCGGACAAATGTTTCAGCATCGTTTCCTTTTAAAGTGACCGTCTTTCCTTTTATAAGTGTTTTGCTTCCTGGAAATTCGTCTGTAACTTTCACAATTACGCCGCCAACCATATCATTCACCGGAACAATCGCTCCCATATTAACCATGGCATATCCGTCAATCTTCTGTCCATCAAACAGATTTGATACCGCATCTACTGTATTTTCTGCCCGTTTTTTATGATCCAGACTCATCGCATGTGCCAGTGACAGTTGAATCTTCGTAGTAGCGAGATATTCTCCCTTATCACTCAGGCTTTTTACATTTGTCATCGTGTTACGGTCAATTGTTAACGTCTTACAAGTGTCTGTACTCCGATCCTGTACAACCAAAGCAAGTGTATCGCATTGTCCGGTTCCATCATACTCTTTGAGCTTCTTAATCTTGTCTGAAGAATCAATTCCCGCTATTAAATATGTAGAAATATTTTTCTTCGGAACGTACGTCTCTCCTTTGTAAACAATGGACTCATCTTTTTCCGTATCTGTACTCTGTACACCCACCGTCCGCGAATCGGCTATTTTGGAAATCCCAGCGATCACTCCTATCATAAAAATAATAAGCACAATCGCAATAATACTTTTCTTTTTCAGTCGTTTTTTTTCTGCCTGTTCTTCGTATTGCTTCTTCATAAGAGCCTTCTTTCATATGTCTGTATGTAATTATCCTTTTGCTTCTTATTTAATGTTATACGTTTTATCTTAACCCATCAGATTTTTGATCATTGCCTGCCCGCCTGTCGGGTACATGACTTCACATGCCAGAAGTCCGATTAATATAACTCCTAATATCACACTGCATACAATCACTTTCTTCTTTGTCATATCACATATACTCCTCTCTGTAATATACTGACTTTATTTCAAAATCGCAGACAGTAGCTTTTCCCCCTGTCTGTCAATCTGTTCCAGTACTTCTTTTCCGGCTTTTTTCTCTAAAATATCACGACCATCTTGCAAATTCGGCACTCTGTGATGTGCGCCATGGCAATCACTTCCCAGAACATGTGCTTTTCCTTCTTTAAATAACTTTACAAGATTTCTGGTGTGCATCCAGCTGTCAAATGCATCTGCATTGATCTGAATGGAAACTGGAAGTTCCAGTAGTTCTTTTATCCACTTTTTATTACCGGGGATCAACAGGAAGCGATCTAAATGTGCGATTATTATCTGAAACTTTCGCTCCTTTATCAGATACTCTACTTCCTTTATCTGCTGGCTATTCCATACTTCAAAAGGCATTTCAAGCAACATTAAATTTGTTCCTTGAATGGCCAGTTTTTCAATATCCCGTGCACGGCTGATTCCGTCAAAAAAAGCCACCTCGGCACCGAGTATAATCCGGGGTTCTGTCTCTTCCGACGCTTCGACAGTGTCGTGGAACCGAACCCAAGCTTCTTCACGCCTCTTTAAAAAGTTATCAATTCTGTCTTGTGACGCATAAAAATGGGGTGTCGCCAGCATGAGATCTACTTCTTGTTGTCTGGCCATCTGATGCATATTATACGATGTCTCCAAATTCCTGGCTCCATCATCTATTCCCGGCAGAATGTGGGAATGAAAATCTATCTTACTCATAACTTCTAACCAATTTTTATAACTCTAACCATTTATATATAACTCTCTAATAATTCTTATGTATATTATCACAAAGTTTAACAAACTGCAACCTTTTTAAACCAAATGATATACCCGCAGTGTATTCTCCAGATACTGCACTGTGCGATGAACAGCCTGCGCAAGTGTAGGTTTGTTTTTATCAATGCGCATGGTCTCCAGCATTCCTCTGAAAATCAGGATACTCATCTCATTTAACTCACTGATTTCTTTATCTGTCAGATTATATTCTTTTTCCTGCAATACTTTTGTCAGAAGCATTTGATTTCTTTTATAAAAATCTCCATTTGCCATAAATTCTTCGTATTCTTCTATTTCTTCTACTTTTTCCTGTGGAAAAATTTCATAATACCGACGAAATATCTCCGTCATATTTGTCTCTCCAAGCGGGCTAAAAAATAAGAAGTTGTAAATGCGTGGATGACGAAATGCCTGCTCGCAAAAACATCTCCATTCTCCAAGATACCATTCTCTCATACTCTTGCCTTCTGAATATTTGATCTGCGATGTTTTTACATACTCATTTAGACATTTCACACTTGCAAACATTTCCAGCTCATCCAGGCTGTCAAAATAATTGTATAAAGTTGCGCTGTTATATTTGGCACGTTCTGCAACTTTTCGGATCGTCAGATTCTCAATCCCGATCTCTTCCATCAATTCTATCGTTGCATTGATAAAATATGCCATTACGCGCTTTCTCTTCTGTTCTCTCCGAAAATTTCTTGTAATCATATTTTTCCTCTCGATTCTGCTGTAACTTTCTCCAATTCATCACCTATCGTACCACATTCCCGTTTACTCTGAAAGTGTCATTTATATTTTCTATTGACTTAATATATGCCAATCTGTTTTGTCTGTTATTATCTTTTTTCATCACAGAGACAGGCAGAAGAAAATGCCTGAACACATTCTCCCGCCTGTCTCTACTACCACATTTTCAGACCTTTATTATAGTACTTGATTCGCGACATTTAAAAGTCATTATTTTTCTTCAAGATGCCGGTGCAAATATTTTTCTCTTGTAGCCAGTCCGCCTCTGATATGCCGTTCAGATTTATTTCTGTCCAGAACTTTTCTTGCCTCCTTTGCAAGCGCTGGGTTGATCGCCAGGAGACGGTCTGTTACATCTTTATGTATCGTGCTCTTGCTCACCCCAAATTGTTTTGCTGTCTGTCGCACCGTTGCTTCATGTTCAATGATATAATATGCAATCTCTACCGCCCGCTCTTCGATGTAATCTTTCATATAAAAACCCCTGCATAGTTTGTTTTTTACAATCTATGCAGGGGTTTTTTAATGTATGTCTGATTCGATTTTCCTACTCCCATATCTTCCGGCTGCAATGTTGCCTGTGCGCTTGGTGTAATGGATACAGATCGGTAACTTTCTGCAATACCGGTAATTGTCAATGCTACAAAGTAAATGATGATAGATGTGCCAGGAGCTGTAAATCCCATCATAGCCATTGGAAGAGCTGCAAGCACTGTATACTGAGTATTTTTAAATAATTTCAAAGGAATTAATGGCTCATTGGCCTTTTCTTCCTTTTTTGCTGTCGTTCTATATTTAATTGTTATTTTTTAACCACTGTGTTGCACAATGTGCGAGGCATCCTGAACCGATCGGACACACGTCTTCGTTGAACTGCACTTTCGGATTGTGTGCACCATACTGTCCTCTCTCATCTGTATATCCTGCTGACAGATAGATAAATGTAGATGGAATCTTCTCCGCAATTGTTGCAAAATCTTCCGATGCGCTTGCTGAAATTCCCGGATATGGAGTTAAACCAGGAATATCCATTTCTTTCATATATCCTACAATCTCATCGGTCAATTTCGGATCACAGATCAGAGGTGGTACTTCTGAAAGCATGGTAATCTCTGCCGTTCCGCCGTAACTTTCTGCTGTCTTTACTGCTGCTTCTTTCATTCTTCGTACCATAAGTTCTCTCGCCTGCTTATCATTGCTGCGGATTGTTCCTTCGATTACTGCCGTATCCGGGATGATATTTGCAGCTGTTCCGCCTTCAAATTTACCGACTGTCATAACACATGCTTTTGTCGGATCAACCTCTCTTGCCATGATTGCTTCCAGAGCTGTGTAAATGTGAACTCCGATATTGATCGGATCAATGGCATTCTGTGGATATGCACCGTGCGAACCTTTTCCTTTAATATCAATCCTGAATCCATCCACGGAATACATCATTGTTCCGTTATCGTTATACATAAAAATTCCTACCGGCATCTGTCCTGCTGCCACATGATAGGCAAGTGCGGCATCAACTTTTGGATTCTCTAGTATTCCGTTCTCAATCATATCTTTGCTTCCTTCAAAAGTCTCTTCTGCCGGCTGGAACATAAACTTAATTGTTCCCTGTAATTCAGATTCATTTTCCTTCAGCATCTTTGCCGCTGTTAAAAGCATTGCTGCATGGAAATCGTGTCCGCACGCATGTGCTTCCTGACCGGACGGACATGCAAACGGTTCCCCACTCTCTTCCGGCATCGGAAGTGCATCCATATCTGCCCGAAGCATCAGAACCTTTCCACCCTTTCCCAGTGTTGCCGTCACACCATGACCACATTCTTTTGGCTCTAAGCCATATTCTTTTAATTTTCCCATAACAAATGCCTGCGCTTTTGGCATATTTAAGCCAACTTCTGCATTCGTATGAAGATAGCGGCGGTTAGCAACGGTCTCTTCTCTCAGTTCCTTCGCTCTCTCATAATAGTTCATATCGTCTCCTCCTTCTTAATAGCATCTTTCTTTCGTACTTTACTCTAATTTTTAAATTGTAGAATATATTTAGAATATTTCCGGAATACTTGTAGAACACTTATAGAATATTTATGGAATAATCATAGCCGTATTCAATATATCAGTCAACACTTTTCTATAGCTCCTTGTGATTTTTGCTATAATTTACAATTTTTTACCTTGAATTATGTGTATTTTTTCAGTAAAATATACGAATGAAAGGAGAATTTCATGAAAACAAAGATTGTAATTATAACGAGTACATATCTTCATCCTTTTGTTGAAAAAGCTTTTGAAGAATTTAAAGAAGAATGTGATGTCACAATCGCAGATTATACAAATTTTGAACACATCGCAGATATCTATAAAAAATACGAAACCATTGCTGACGGTTTTATGGTCAGTGGTACAACAGCCCTTTCTGCAATCGAACATCATGTAGGAGAATTTAAAAAGCCGGTTGTATCTTTTCACGCAGATATGATTTCCTTTTACCACGCTCTTGTAAAATTTTTTCTTGAGCAACGTGATTTGGATCCAAAGCGCTGTATTTTTGACTTTATGCTTCCGATTATTCAATCACCGGGCAATTATGAACATGCTTCTGTTGATTATCTCATCCATGAACTGGATTTAAATAATCTGGCACTTACGATGGATCAATGGGCAAATAAAAGTACAATCGGCGATTTTTCCATGATTGAAATGAATATTGCATTGAAAATTATCGATCTTTGGAAACAGGATAAAATCGATATGGTATTCTGCTCTTACAGCAGTACAATCCCCTTATTAGAAAAACACGGAGTTCCTTATTATTTTCTTTATCCTGTAAAAGACCAGTTAGAATCCCAGATCAAGGAATTATTGTCCCAGATCAGACTGGAAAAATACCGCGAGAATCTGCCTGCAGCAATCGCAATTGCTGCGCATGAACCGTCTGTTTCTGATAAAACTGGCCAAATACTGGAAGACGCTATTCAGAATATCAAGAAAGAGTTTCTGATCGACGCCATTTTGCAGAAAGAATCCAACGTTTACTACATTTATACCACTCACCGTGTAGTTGCCATGATTACCAAAAACTTCGAGGTTGGATATATTATCGCAATGTTGAAAAAAAATTACGACATCTCTGCCGCAGTTGGTTATGGAATCGGGAAAAATATTACAGATGCGAAAAAGCATGCGGAAAATGCCCTGCGGGAATCCTGGAATACAGATGGAAGTTTTGTGATGAACGAGACCAATCAGCTCATCGGACCTCTCGGTTCTTCACAGCTTCCGAGTTTTCCGCAAAATCTTCCGGATAACATCTTTAAAATTGCAGAGAATTGCAAACTCTCTACATTAACGATCCAGAAACTGATCTCCATCATTAAAATGACCGGTTCATACGAACTTACAACAAATGAGCTGGCAGACCATATGGGCGTTACTGTCCGGAATGCAAATCGCATTCTCCGCAATCTGGAAAATGGCGGTGCCGCTACTATTGCCCACACAAGGTCAACTACTTCTAAGGGGCGTCCGGTTAAAGTTTACCGGTTAAAATTATAGTATTTAAGAGATCAGTAAATCACTCATCCCGCCGGAGGGTTTTACATAATAAGAAATGCAATTTTCTATCATATAAAAACAGCGTCACAGAAACGATTTAAAAATCATTCCTGTGACGCTGTTTTTATTATTGAAATTAAATCTCATATTTTGCTCTATGCAGCTGTCCGATTAGTTGCTTGAGCTGCTTGAATCACTGGAGCTCTTTGAATCGCTGGACTTCTTAGCAACCTGAACGCAGTTCTTTCCAAGCCATTCTTTTACCATATTCTTCAGTGCCGCATCTTTCAGATCCTGCTCTTCAAATGCTTTCTTGAGCGCATCTACATTAGAGCTGTATCCATAACTCTTGGCAATTGCTTTCAGCTCTTTATTGTAGTCTTTCTTGCTCATCTTGATGTTCTCTTTGTCTGCGATCGCTTCTGTTACCATGTTCTGCTTCATCGTATCTTTAACAGCAGCTTTTACCTGTTTGTTGAATTCTTCTTCTGTCATACCCATCTGCTGCTCAAGGAACTTGCTATAATCCATGTTGTAAGCTTTTGCATACTGTTTGTACTGGCTGATCCATGCGTTTTCCATCTTCTTCTGTTCTTTCTCGTCATACTTCTTCACTTTTGTATTAGACAGAACTTTCTCCCATGCGCCACTCTCAACAGATTCTGTATATGTATCCTGTGCTTCCTGCTCCAGTTTTTTCTTTACTTCTTTCTTATACTCTGCAACTGTCTTGGATTTACTTGAAACTTTCTTAACAAATGCATCGTTCAGTTCCGGTGTCTTGGACTCTATGATTGCTTTTACCTTAATTGTAAAACTTACTTTCTTACCTGCAAGCTCTTCAGAATAGTTCTTTGGGAATTTTCCATTCCATACGAACTTGTCCCCAACTTTGTGTCCGATGATACTGTCTTCAAATCCCTCGATAAATGTGTTAGATCCGATCTTTAACTTCTGGTTATTTGCAGATCCGTTGTCGAATTTCTTGCCATTCATCTTACCAACGAAGTCGATTGTAACGGTGTCACCTTTCTTAACTGCACGATTCTTGATCGTCTTTGTCTTCGCATTAGACTCCCGAACAGAATCAATGAAACTTGTCACGTCCTTATCCGTTACATCGTCAGCTTTGTCTACCTCATCAATTTCCACACCCTTGTATTGTGAAATCTTCAAGTTGTCATTCTCGATTCCTTTACTGCTCTGACATCCTGACAACAGAAGAGATGCCGTCATAATTCCTGTTAATAATACTGCTGCTTTCTTTTTCATAGTTCACCTCGAAAATATATTTACGCATTCGCACATGCGAACCCATAGCCTTATTATGTTATACCACATTCTCCCCCTTATGCCTACCCTTTTCACATTTATTTCACAGAACACGCTATGTTGGCAGGCATTATCCTGTCGAATTAAAGCACCGGAGACAACAGCCTGCAGAACTGCTCTTTGAAGCGGATCAAAAGCGTTCTCTGCTCGTAAGATTTCTTTGTCACAAGAGAGCTTTTTGTCATATCATTTTCAAATGCATCTTCCAACTGTTTTGTTGTCCTTGCACTATAGATTACTGCATTTACTTCAAAATTCAGTGCAAAGCTACGGATATCCATATTGGCAGTTCCCATGCAGGTGACAAGGCCGTCGATACACAGGCATTTGCTGTGCAGGAATCCATTGTCATAAGTAAAACATCGCACGCCCGCCTCCACCATCTCACCGATGTAAGAATAAGTCGCCCAGTATACAAATGGGTGATCCGGCTTACACGGGATCATCACGCGCACGTCAATTCCGGATTTTGCTGCGATAATAAGCGCGTCCCGGATATCATCATCTGGTATGAAATACGGCGTCTGTATAAAAATATTTTTTCTTGCCATATGGATCAGGCGCAGATAATTGTTACGGATCTCCTGACTATGCGAGTCCGGTCCGCTGGAAATGATCTGCACCGGATCACGCCCGTTCCGGATATAAGTCGGCAGTTCAAACAAATGATCCTCCAGAAAAATATTATCTCTCGCTGCATAATTCCAGTCCAGTGCAAAACGGACTGCAAGCGAAGTGACCGCCGCTCCTTCGATACAAATGTGGGTATCTCTCCAGTATCCGAATTTCTCATCTTTTCCCAGATACTCTCTTCCAATATTAAATCCGCCGACAAAGCCGATTCTTCCATCGATCACTGCAATCTTCCGGTGGTTTCGGTAATTCACACGAAGCTGCAGTTTTCCTAATACTGCCGGGAAAAATTCTGCCACCTGAATGCCGGCTTTTTCCAGACGATCCCAATCGCTGTTCTTCATTCCACGACATCCCATACTGTCAAAAAGGACTCGGATCTCCACACCCTGTCTGGCTTTTCTTAAAAGTACTTCCTCAATTTCCTGCCAGAGTTCATCATTCCTGATGATATAATACTGCAAATGAATATAATTTCTCGCATGATCCATCTCGGATAACAGTGCATCAAATTTCTCCCTTCCGTCTGTATACACACGGATATCGTTATTATCGGTAAGCACCGCCTCCCCTTCATTCAGATTATAGAGAATCAGGCTCTTAAAACGCTCCAGTTCCGGATCACGGAGCTTCAACTTCCGCCGATAGATCGATTCTTCCTGCCTTCGCACCGCATGTTTGATCTCGCCCTCAATTTCTTTCATCTTGAACATCCGGTCTTTATGGAAATTCTGCCCTAATACAAGGTAGAGAATAAATCCAAGTCCCGGCAGAAAATAAAGCAGCAGAAGCCATGCCCATACGGTCGTCGGATCCCGTCTTTGAAAGAAAATAATCAGAATTGAAAATACGAGATTGATGATAAATAAATGATCCATCAGCCATAAATATGCTTCACTGATCATATGACCTGCCGCAATAAACATTCTAAACACCTCCCCTGTTATGTAAGTTCCCTGCTAAAATCTCAAATCTCTTGCACTTGCGTCAAAAGAATGATACAATGTACTTCGTGAAAAACAGATTTTAGGAGGTTCGCTGTGAGTAAATTAACGATTGTCTTATTAGTGATCTTAGTCGTTTTAATCATTGCATGCATTGCATTATATTTCCTCGGGAAAAAAGCTGAGAAGAAGCAGGCCGAACAGCAGGAACAGTTAGATGCTGTTAAGCAGACCGTATCCATGCTGGTTATTGATAAAGGCCGTATTCGTCTCAAAGATGCAGGTTTCCCGCCGATCGTACTGGAGAACACGCCGAAGTATCTTCGCCGTTCCAAAGTACCGGTTGTTAAAGCAAAGGTTGGACCGAAGGTAATGACTCTGATGTGCGATGCTCAGGTTTATCCTACAATCCCTGTTAAGAAAGAAGTAAAAGCCACAGTCAGTGGTATTTACATTACAGGTGTCAAAGGACTTCGTGGTCCGCTTGAAACACCGGAAAAGAAAAAGGGATTCTTCGCAAGACTGAGAAACAAGTAAAATGAAAATGATTTTATAAAAAGGACAGGCTTTTACCGACCTGTCCTTTTTATTTTGCTTTTACACACATCTTAATCTCACTGTCGGCAACTTTATCGCCATTAATATCCAGCTCATAATTTATCCGGATATTGATCCGGTCGTCGGATTCTTCTACTTTCAGATCCTTTGTATATATGCCAAGGAGAAGCTCACCATACGGCGTCTCATACGGAGTCATATGGATCTTGTCTTTTTCAAATACCATATGCGTGCCTGAAAGACCGCTCTTTAATATCTCAAGCTGATCTTCCCCGGATATCCGTATCTTGTTCTTAATACTTCCCGGCATACCTTCCACAACTTCTTCATATATAATGTAATGCTTATTATTCTTGAGATAATAAGCAGCCGGGGTGATGACTTCGATTGGCTCGTTGTCATCCTCCCGACCGGAAAATTCATCATAATGAAGACCGGAAATTGTTAATAATACATCCTTCGTCATCATTCTTATCTCATTCTCTTACAGCGCAAGCTGTTTTGCAATGTCATACTGATACTGCGGGATACTCTTATGCATTCCAAGTGCTTCATCAATATCGAAATCAATGTACTCACCATGTTTGTAACCAACGACACGGTTTGACTTTCCTTCCAGCAAAAGGTCTACTGCTTTTGAACCCATAATAGAAGCATACACTCTGTCTTTACATGTCGGGCTTCCACCACGCTGCATGTGTCCCAGAACAGTTGCTCTTGTTTCCATACCGGTTGCTTCTTCGATTCTCTTCGCCATATTGATAGAATCTCCGATACCTTCTGCATTGATGATGATATAGTTCTTCTTGCCACGTTTTCTGCTCTCCTGAATGTCTTTGATGATTGCTGCTTCATCAAAGTCATGCTCTTCCGGCATCAGGATCTTCTCAGCTCCGTTGGCAATACCGCACCAGAGTGCCAGATATCCGGCATCTCTTCCCATAACCTCGATAATAGAACATCTCTCATGGGAAGTAGAAGTATCACGTACTTTATCAATTGCTTCCATTGCAGTATTAACTGCTGTATCAAATCCGATTGTATACTCGGTACATGCGATATCCAGGTCGATTGTTCCTGGGAGTCCGATCGTATTGATTCCTAAGTTTGCAAGCTTCTGTGCTCCTGCAAAGGAACCGTCTCCACCGATTACAACCAGTCCGTCAATTCCATATTTTTTGCAGATAGCTGCTGCTTTCTGCTGTCCTTCTTCTGTACGCATCTCTTTACAGCGTGCTGTCTGGAGAATTGTTCCTCCACGCTCGATAATGTCTGATACGTCTCTGGCTGACAGGTCAATAATTTCCTCGTTCATAAGACCCTGGTAACCTTTTCTGATTCCTCTGACTTTCAGGCCTTTACCCAATGCTGTTCTTACTACTGCACGGATTGCCGCATTCATTCCCGGTGCATCTCCACCACTGGTAAGAACACCAATCGTACGTATTGTTTTGTCTGCCATGATCATCCCTCCATCATTTATCCTTACTTATTTTAATATAATTTATCCATCCGTGCACCATTTTACATGAATTATCAAATGTTTTCAATGTTTTTTTCGATTACTTTCACGCAAGAGTCGCCAAGATAGTTCATAAGCCTGCTTAATAAGCCAGTTTCAACCTGTACATTCCGGTTCCTTCCAAGCCGTTTTACAACACGTTCTTTCTTGCAGTAAATGACAACTTCGTCTCTTCCGTCAGAGTTTCCGATCAGGTCATAGAGCATCTGTTCCTGTGCAAGAAATGTATCTTTGTCTGCATATTGGAGCCACAGTTCTTTGCGTGTCTGGGAAAATGGAACTATCGATTCGCAGATCAGTTTGCTCGGTGCGTCATCTTCTTCCGATACGCGTCCGCGGATAAATACTTTATTTTCTTCCTGCAGATATTCTTTGTATTTTTCATAATCTCTCGGAAATACGACTACTTCCACTGTTCCGAGCAGATCTTCCAGTGTCAGGATCGCCATCGTTTTATTGGTCTTCGTATACTTAATGGCAAGCGTCGCGATAATTCCTCCGATGATCTCTTTTGCGCCATCATGCACTTTCGCTGCGCCGGTTTCTTTATCAAGCTGGAAGTCCAACGTCGTTTTGGAAATACTCTTTCTCCATTTTTCTTCGTATTCTTCCATCGGATGTCCAGTCAGATAGACGCCCAGCACTTCTTTTTCAAATGCAAGCCTTGTCTCTTTTTCATATTCTCCGACCTTCGGCAATGGAATATCAAATTCTGCTTTCTGGTCATCGTCCACCATATCAAATAGCGAAAGCTGTCCTGCCATGGAATATTTGCGTTCCTGGTTCACCTGATCCACAATCTGCACATAAATGATCATGAACTGTTTTCTCGTGCCTCCAAGCCCGTCAAATGCACCGGATTTGATAAAACTTTCGATCGTACGTTTATTCACTTCTTTTCCGGAAAGGCGCTCGATAAAATCTTTCAGTGTCTTAAATTTTCCGCGTTCATTCCGCTCTCTTACGATTGATTCAATGACCGGACGACCGATACTCTTAATCGCCGCAAGGCCATAACGGATTTTTCCGTCCTGTACCGAAAAGTTACCGACACCTTCATTGATATCCGGTGGCAGGATCTCGATTCCCATTTGACGACAGCTATAAATATATTCTGCAACCTTCGGCGGATTATCGATCATAGACGTCATAAGCGCCGCCATGAACTCTACCGGATAATAATATTTTAACCAGGCTGTCTGATAAGATACAACTGCGTAAGCCGCCGCATGTGACTTGTTAAATGCATATTTGGCGAAATCAATCATCTCATCATAGATCTTATTTGCCGTCTTCTCGTCAATTCCATTTGCGATACAGCCCGGCACACCGCCTTCTTCGTCTCCGTAGACAAATGCCTGCCGTTCTTTCTGCATCACGTCACCCTTTTTCTTGGACATGGCACGGCGCAGAAGGTCGCTTCGTCCCAGTGTAAATCCGGCAAGATCACGTACGATCTGCATAACCTGTTCCTGATATACGATACAGCCGTAAGTCGGCGCAAGGATCGGCTCCAGCTGCGGGCAGTCGTAAGTGATCGCCTCTGGATGGTTCTTTCCCTTAATATACTGTGGAATGAAGTCCATCGGTCCCGGACGGTACAGCGAGATACCGGCGATAATGTCTTCCAAATTCTGTGGTTTCAGTTCCTTCATGAACCCTTTCATACCGCCACTTTCCAACTGGAATATACCATCTGTCTCGCCGCTTCCGATGTAATCTAGTACTTTTTTATCGTTATAATCAATCGCATTGATGTCAATCTCTTTGCCGGAACTCTTTTCTGCCAGGCGCACTGCATCCTGAATAACAGTCAGCGTCCGGAGACCGAGGAAATCCATTTTCAGAAGTCCCAGCTCTTCCAGCGTTGTCATTGTAAACTGTGTGACAACCGAACCATCCGAACCTACCGAAAGCGGCACGTATTCTTCTACTGCTTTCTGACTGATCACGACACCGGCTGCATGCATGGATGTATGTCTCGGAAGTCCTTCCAGACGCATGGACATATCGATCAGCTCTTTTACCTGCGGATCGTTATCGTAAGCTTTTTTGAAATCCGGACTGGACTGTAATGCTTTCCCCAGTGTAATATTCAGTTCTTTCGGGATCATTTTGGCGATTCCATCTACAAATGCATACGGAAGGTCCATAACACGCCCTACATCACGGATAACGCCGCGCGCCGCCATTGTACCGAACGTTACGATCTGCACCACCCGGTCAGTTCCATATTTCCGCACAACATAATCAATGACTTCCTGTCTTCGTTCAAAACAGAAGTCCACGTCAATATCCGGCATAGATACACGTTCCGGATTCAGGAAACGCTCAAACAGGAGCTGATACCGGAGCGGATCAATACTTGTAATACCTAGACAGTAGGATACAATACTTCCGGCTGCCGAACCTCGTCCCGGTCCGACACTGATGCCGTGGTCTCTTGCATATTTGATAAAATCCCATACAATCAAGAAATAATCTACATAACCCATACGTTTAATAACGCTAAGCTCGTATTCCAGACGTTCACGGATCGTCGGATCGTCTCCCGGATACCGTCTTTCCAGTCCTTCATAACATAATTTATTCAGATACTCCCAGGAAGTAAAGCCATCCGGCACATCATATTTCGGCAGCTTCTTCTCACCAAATACAATCTCCACATTGCAGCGGTCCGCAATCTTCTGTGTATTATCGATTGCTTCCTGTGCATATGGAAATAATTTTCGCATCTCTTCTTCGGACTTGATGTAATACTGCCCGCCTTCATAACGCATACGGTCTTCATCTGCCAACTTCTTGCCAGTCTGGATACAGAGCAGGATGTCATGTGGCTTCACATCGTCTGCGTAAGTATAGTGGATATCATTCGTTGCCACCAGTTCAATTCCTGTCTCCTGCGACATACGAAGCAGCGACTGGTTTACCAGTTTCTGCTCCTCCATTCCGTGATCCTGCAGTTCCAGAAAGAAATTTCCTTCTCCGAAAATATCTTTGTACCGGCACGCTGCAGCCTTTGCCTCACCATACATTCCCCGGAGAATATTCTTCTGCACTTCTCCTGCAAGGCAAGCACTCAAAGCAATGATTCCCTCATGGTATTGCTCCAATAGTTCCATATCGACACGCGGTTTATAATAGTAGCCTTCTGTAAATCCTCTGGATACGATCTTCATTAAGTTGTAATAACCGGTCTCATTTTCTGCCAGAAGTACGAGATGATAATATCTGTCATCATTATTGCCAACTGCCTCTTTATCAAAACGGGAGCCGGGCGCAACATACACTTCACATCCAAGGATTGGCTTGATCCCTGCTGCCTTTGCCGCACGATAAAAATCGATCACGCCGAACATAACTCCATGATCCGTGATCGCCACACTGTTCATTCCCAGTTCCTTCACTCTGGAAACACATTCTTTGATTTTATTGGAACCATCCAGCAGACTGAACTCCGTATGGACATGCAGATGCGCAAAACTCATAATCTATTCCGACTCCTTTTTATTTTATAATTTATGTATTCTTATATTTCTTCATTTTGTTAAGATACCATACGAATTGTTCCATAAAACCACTCATGTGTCTGCACATCGTGGTTTCAGGCTTTTGCCCCTGGTATCTCGAATATTATACCACATTTCCACCCATGATAGCGTTTTTTGTTATCCCGAACTAAATTTTTCATAATCATAATCTGCATAACATTAGTGCACGTTGTAACGTCAGCTTTCTTTGAAGCCTATACACGCAAGAAGGCAGATAGCATATCCTGCCATCTGCCTTCTCATATCTCTTTGCGACCTGATTCTAATTAGTTGTTCATCATGAATTTGATCAGTCTGTCTGTATCTTCCGGCTCATAAGCGATGATCTCAAGCTCCGGGATCTCTCCGCCGGAGAAGATGTTTGCCATAGAAACATACTGAGATAATTTAGATTTCAGGTTCAGTCTGTCTCCTTCTCCTGTTACTAATTCAACTCTTCCTGAACAATCGTCAACTGTCTTAAAAAATGCGTCGATGTCTTTGATATTCTGTACTTTCATTCTATTGCTCTCCTTCCATTATTCACGCTTGATAAGCTCTTTTCTTTTTCTCACGCTACTAATTATACCTTATTTTTTTAGGATTTCAAGAACCTATTTTTTCGAAAGTTCAATTCCATTCTCCTTAATTTGTATCTTATGCTCTTTAAATAATCTGCCAACTGCTCTTTTGAATGCATTTTTACTAATTCCAAAAGTTTCCTTGATTTTTTCAGGATCAGATTTGTCAGTAAATGGAATACTTCCACCATTTTTTTCTACATAGTCCAGAATCATGACTGCATCATCATCCATCTGCTCAAACGCTTTCTTTCTGACACTTAGATCTAGTTTTCCGTCTTCGTGCACTTTTGTTACGCGACACTCGACTTCCATGCCGACTTTCAGATTGCCGTACGCTTCTCTCTTCGGGATCAGCGCAGAATATTTATCATCTACTGCGACAAACGCGCCAAAGTTGTCACTAATCTCGTAAATGCGTCCTTTCACTTCTGCGTCTTTCTCGTATGGCGCATCTGTGCGGAGCTTATCATACACTTTCATCGTTGCGCACAGTCTTCCGCTCTTGTCCACATACAGAGCGACTAATACTTTGTCTTTCTTGGAGACTTTTGCTGTCTGCTCGCGGAACGGAAGCAGGAGGTCTTTTTCCAGACCCCAGTCCAGAAATGCACCGATTCTCGCTGTGTCAGCGACTTCCAGTACCTTCACTTCTCCCATCATCAGCTTTGGTATGCGGGTGGTTGCAATGATACGGTCGGATGAATCTTTGTATAAGAATACTTCGATCGGATCTCCGACTTCAATACCGGCAGGCACTTCTTTCTTCGGAAGCAGAACCTTCTCATCTTTTGTTCCGAGATATACACCGAAATCTACGATTTTTACTACCATTAAACTTCTTCTTTTTCCTAATTCATTCTGTAAATTCATCTTTTTCTCCTATTAGCTGAATTCAACGGTCGCAAAGATCCGATCCGACTCATCACAAAGCTCCACTACCGTTCTTGTTTCCTCTGCTGCCACTTTCGGCACAATGATATCTCCATACACTGCCGAATTTTTATATTCTACACGAACCTGCCTGATATCCCCGGTATGTTCGATATATTCCATTGCCATCTGTACATACTGACAGTTATTCACATGTTCGTTTGTATCGATATGATATTTTCGCACTGCAAACGGCTCTTTTTTCACCGCACTCTCCGGAAGTTTTATCTTCCTTGGCTGATAATCCATCTCCAGTGGCTCTCCGCTTCCGTACGGCTCTACTTCTTCTGCGGACGGCCGCACCGGGCGTCCTTTTTTCATATCCATATATGCCCAGACAGAATTGGCATATGCAAGTTTCTTTCCTTCTGTATCTGTCATGCAGAAATTACGCTTTCCCAACATGCTTTTAAATTCTGTCGCCCATGTCGCTATATTAATCTCCTGCGCAAGCCGCGGATATTCTTCGATCACGACCTGCCAGTAAGTTAGTACCCAGGCTCTGTTATGTTCCGCAAAATAGTCCACGCCAAGTCCGATACTTTCCGACTGGAATGTACTGCAGTCCTGGAAATAGTTGATAATCCCCGGTAAGGTAATACGGCCGGTATGATCGACTTCGCTGAACCGCACCTTGCTGTCAAATGTATAATGATTATTCTGCTGCACTTGCCACATAGCTCCTTTCCATTGTGATCACCGCATGATACCGGTCATTTTTTTCCCGGAGTCTGCGAGCAAACTCTTCTCTTAAGTCATTTTGTTTCTCTTTATCATATTCGTAAGGAATCACCATATCAAAGATCAGGTTCTTATGATCCCTACCTCCTACTACCCTGAAATCATGGATGCTGACACGCTTGTCCATCTCTTTTATAATCTCTTCGGCATCTTTTTTGATCGCCAGCACTTTTTTATCTTCTGTCTCAACCGGATCCATATGGATCACAAGGAAAAGTCCCATCTTCTCCATGGCTTCTCGCTCAATCCGGTCAATGACGGCATGAGATTCTTCAATATCCACATTATTCGGCACTTCCGCATGGATTGATGCCATACTCTTTGCCGGTCCGTAATTATGTACGATCAAATCGTGGCTGCCAACTACACCGTCATATTTTTCCACAAAATTCGTGATCTGTAAATAGACTTTCGGATCTACTGCCTGACCGATCAATGGCTCCAGCGTATCTTTTGCGATACCGACACCTGCCCACATAACGACAAGGGATACACCCAGACCTATAAATCCGTCGATATTATACCCGGTCAGCTTTAAAAATACAACTGAAAATATCGTTGCCGATGTCGTAATGACATCGCCGATCGCATCTGCCGACACCGCCATCATCACTTTGGAATCTATCCTTTTTCCCAATTTCTTATTAAAATAGCTCATCCACAACTTGACCGCAACGGACAGGCTCAATACGACGACCGAAAATAACTGGAATCGCATTTCCTGTGGATGTCTTATTTTAGAAATAGCATCTTTAAAAAACGTAAATCCGACTTCCAGCACAAGAAATGCGACGACCAGCGCCGCAATATATTCCACTCTTCCATGTCCGAACGGATGCTCTTCATCTGCCGGTCTCTCTGCAATCTTCACTCCAACCAGACTGATGATGGATGAACCTGCATCCGACAGGTTATTAAATGCATCTGCCATAATGGAAATACTGTGCAGGAAAAATCCGATACACCATTTCAGTCCGAATAAAAAAAGATTGCAAAAGATGCCCGTGACACTCGCCAGCACTCCATATGCTGTCCGCACAGACACCTTCTCCACATCTTCATAATTTTCTACAAAATGTCTAATCAGAAACTCTGTCATGACATTTCCTCCTCTATCTGTCTGCCAGCCACCGGTTCAGCTTCTCACCGAAAAAATAGCTTTTTAACCGGAACTTTTCCGGCTTCGTCACCAGTTCATACGCATCTGCATCCAGCATTTCTCTTAAGTTCTCTCTGCCTTTTTCATCCGGTGTTACACAGACCGCCTCTGTAAAACACATGCTCGGATACAACACACACCACCAGTTATGCCCTGTGGCTTTCCCAAGTCTTATCTCTAACGCCCGGTACCATCCCTTCGGGAAGCAGATATTTCCATAGTATTTCTCCGGGAAATAGACATCTGCCAGCACTGCCTTCGCACGGTAATTTACACCCGCTTTTTCAAGCACCCGGTTTACTTCCTGCTCAAATTCCGGCAAATACTCCCTCGCAAGTCGCTCTGCCTCTGCTCTTGATACTTCCTGTTCCATGCTGTCAGCATCTGTAGATGTATCTTTATTTCTATCGCTTTTCAGTAACCGGCTTCTGTATACAAGCACGGCATCCCGGACCTGCCTTTTCACTTTCTGGTCTTCGTTGCTGTCGCTGTTCGCCAAAACATGAAATCTCAATACTTCTTTTGCAAGTTTTTCCTGCGTCTTATCAATTGCTCTCTGTGCCCTGATTTCTTCACAGTCACACAACACATAAAATAAAAGACATGCGGCGCAGACGCTCAGTATAACACAGACTGCCTTCTGAATTCTATAAGTTTTTATATTTATATATCTCACCTGTTCTATGTACTCCTTTCTTTTATTGGGAGTCTTCACATTTCACAGGAATTTATACAAATATTTTCAAATCCTTTTAAACTTTTTTTGTGTGAATGACATTGATCACGGTTGCAACCTGATTGTCGATATGTTCGCACATGATGCGGGTTGCTTCTTCTTTATTTCTCTTTGAAATATTATCGATCAGTTCTTCATGCTCTGCGATAAGCTGCGGATATGCTTCTTCTTTTTTCAGATATTCCACCCGGTAACGATACATCTGCTCACGCAGATTGTTAAGCAGCAGAATCAGCTTCTGATTATCTGTTGCCGTATAAATAACATCGTGAAATGCCACATCCGCTTCCGCGATCTTTGTTACATCCTGATCATCCAGTGTATCTTTAAATCGCTCTGCTACCCGTTTCAGTTCCTCGATCTCTTCCTCTGTGATCTTCTCACACGCAAGCTGTACGGATAATTCTTCCAGTGCTTTTCTTACTTCCAGTACATCGCGCAGACTCTTCTCTGTAATGTCTGCAACTTCGGCACCTTTTCGCGGCACCATATTTACCAGACCTTCCAGCTCCAGCTTTCTAAGCGCCTCACGGATCGGTGTACGGCTGACGCCAAGCTTATTTGCGAGCTGGATCTCCATCAGACGCTCGCCCGGTTTCAGCTCTCCGCGCAGAATTGCCTGTCTTAATGTATTAAATACAACATCACGCAGAGGCAGATATTCATTCATTGTCACATTAAATTTCGGTTCTTTCATCTTTTTCTCCTTGCATTGTGTATATTCGTCACATAAACCTGTTTTGTCAGTCTCGCATCCCGGATCGCATCGGCAGCTTTTCTTGCCGTTGCTTTCTCTTCAAAGATTCCAAATACAGTCGGTCCGCTTCCGCTCATCATAGCGTTCAGCGCGCCCTCTTTTATCATCATTTTCTTAATCTGGTCGATCACCGGATAAGCATCCACAGTTACACGCTCCAGTACATTGCCCATGCTGCCTGCAACTTTCTTCAGATCTCCGGCTTTTAATCCTGCTAAAATACCGTCGATATCCGGATGATCTTCGATTTCGTGAGAATCCAGTTTCTCATAGACCATCTTCGTCGATACACTTATTGCCGGTTTTGCAATAAGAACATAGCATTTCGGCATCGGGGATAATGGTGTCAGAATCTCTCCGATTCCTTCTGCCAGCACGGTTCCGCGCATAATACAGTACGGAACATCTGCACCGAGCTTAACACCTCGTTCCATCAGTTCTTTCTGACTCAGGCCAAGTGAAAACATCCGGTTCATTCCAAAAAGAACTGCTGCCGCATTTGAGCTTCCGCCTGCCATGCCTGCTGCCACCGGAATGTGTTTATCCAATTGTATGGAAACACCTTCTTCCATATGAAATTCGTCCATCAGCATCTGTGCAGCCTGATAAGCCAGATTATTCTCATTTACCGGAAGATAATAGAGATTCGTCTCAAGTCTGATCCCCGGTGTCTTACTCTTCTTCATAATAATACGGTCATAGAGATAAACGGTCTGCATAACCATACGCACGTCATGGTAGCCATTCTCCCGTCTTCCCAGCACATCCAGACCAAGATTAATTTTTCCAAGTGCTTTCAGTTCTAATCTGTCCATCTTTTGTTCTCCTTGTACTTTTTACCTTGTACCTTGTATCTTGTATACAATTTACCTACAGTATACTTAAACTTTCCTTAAAAATCAATATTTTATCCCCAGATTTCAGTCCATTCTTTTCGCAGTCATTCATCTCGAGAATCCTCTCTCCGGTTGTGCCGTAACGCTTTGCGAGATCCCAGAGCGTATCTCCTTCTTTTACGATGTAGCCTACGATTCCCGGCTGTTTTTCCAGTTTTTCTGCATCAAACGGGAGACAGATCATTTCCTGCGGGCAGCGTATTTTCACTTCTTCTTTCAGGAATCCGTGAAATGCAAGTACTGCTTTTACTTCTACTTCTGCATTTCCAAGCAGTCCGACATTTAACTGTTCGATGTACCACGTCAGATCCACCTGCATCCGATCATTCGTCTCATTACTTTCCAGAAATGCAGTAAACGGAACCATTCCCTGCCATACATCAAACGGGATTTCATCGTCTGATTTGATATAAAGAAACTGGATATGCAATACACCTTCCACTTCGATTCCTTTCTCTGTAATCTTTGTACTCTCCACTTCCACTCTTCCTGTGCTGTGGCAAATCTGTAAAATATCTTCTTTAATCTCCGGAAGTGTCAGCTTCTCTGTCACTTTACATTTGGTATGATTCTGCATCAGTAATTTTTCGCACGGACAGTCCTTATATTTGATCTCACACTCACCATCCAGCGCATAGGCATCCTCCAGCACATCCATTTCTACTTCTTCATAGACGATCAGCCGCATATCCAGCGTTGCTTCCACGCCAAGAATTCTTACTTCTCCTTCCTCGTCCATGCGCGATTCCACTGCCACATCTGTAAATACCGGATACAATTGGTGATACATGGAATCTTTTGCTCCATAACACGGAATCTTTCCTTCATATGCCACCGTCTGCTCTATCCAGTCCAGCCTTCCATCCGGCGATTCATAAAAACAGAACACAAGCATTTCACCCTGCAGCAGAAGTACTTCCTCCCCAATCCTTGTGTCCAGTTTTCCCGGAGTGACTTCGGTCCACAGTAATGTGCCGATATTTTCTTTTGTCCCGCCAATCTGTACTTCTTCTTTGATCCGGTATGTATCACGCTTCATCGTATGCATTTTCAGAAGTGTCTCCTGTCTCTTCTTTCTGCACAGTCCATCTGCGTATTCGCTGCCTTCTTCCCCCCGTCTTCCTTCTCTGTAAATATCGCTTGTCAGATGTTCTTCTTTCTGCTGTTCCGAACAAACCTGTAATTCTACGAGTGCTTTGATTCCGAGCTTTCTTGAATGGATCACCGTTACGGTAAGTTCCGTCTGTGAACTCTTGATAAACAAACTGCCCTCCGGCACTTTCTCTGCATAAACCAGCTCCTCAAATGGAAATCTTCCTTCCAGAGATGACAGCCGTTTCTCAGAGTCATCCGTCACATAAAGCATGCGAAACTGTATCTTTCCGCTGATCCGTATGTAATTGTCCACAATTTTCTGCTCTTCGATGCGCAATGTACCTTCATTCAGGATCACACGCTGCACATCACTTTTGGCATCCGGCACGTTATAGTCCTGATCCACATAAAACTGATCTACAATCGTTTTTCCCTGGCTGTATCCCCTAAATTCCTGCGTCTCGCATGTCAGAGTTTCATAATCTTTTTGCTCCATTTTGACAACCTCACTTTCCTGTTATTTGCTGTTGCACCATAAAAATATCCATCATATATTTATGATACCCACGGATTGTTCCGTGCTGCGCATATGGCTGCAGACCTGAACCCCTGGTATCATTCAAATACCACCATCTTCCCGCCTGCTTTCATTTTCACCACACAGTACGGATAGGTCTCCTTCTTTTTTCTTACGGTTCCTCTTTTCGGACCGACAAGTTCTGTCTGAAAGAAAATTGTATTGGAAGTTTCTTCTATCTTTACAACCTTCACCCGGTAACCGTCCTGCTTTTTTCTTCCATACCCGCAGAACAGATACAGACTGCCCTGATCTTCGTATGTCAGGGTAAATGGTTCCTGTTTCTTTTCTTCAATCCATTTCTTACATTCTTCCGGTATTTCCTCTCTCCGGACATTTTCATATACGGCTTTTCTTTTCTGCGTGTCATCCACTTTCCGGATCGAACAGCCACACAATATCCACAAACAGAGAACAAGTCCTGCACACAACAACCACTTCCGCATACACTCACCCTGCAATTTCTCTTTAATATCATACACAGTGAACCTATGAAAAATACCAATTTTAGTGTATACTTATAAAAGTGTTGCCACAAAAATGTGCTTTTGTACATTCACACAAACAGCTGAATTTTATTGAAACAGACTAAGGAGTACTTAATTATGAAACAATACAGACGACAGGCGGGTGTTCTTCTGCATCCGACATCACTTCCTTCTCCATATGGGATCGGAGATCTTGGACATACGGCATACCGTTTTGTTGATTTTCTGGAAGCCGCCGGACAGAAGCTCTGGCAGATCCTTCCACTGACACATACAGGTTTCGGAGATTCTCCGTATCAGAGTTTCTCTGCCTTCGCCGGGCAGCCGCTTCTTATAAGCCCAGATCATTTGAAAGAGCTGGGACTTTTATTCGACCATGAACTGAAAGATGCACCTGCCGGAGACAGCGCACAGGTAGACTACGGAACGGTCATTCCGTGGAAACACAGCATTTTCCGCCTTGCATACAACCGTTTTTACGAAAGAGACGAGGGCAATCCGCTAAAGCAGGATTTCGCACGCTTCTGTCAGGAGGAAGCTTTCTGGCTGGAGGATTATGCGCTTTTCCTCGCCTGCAAAGACGCCAATGACGGAAGGAGCTGGCTGGACTGGCCGGATATGTACCGCAGCCCATCCCCGGAATACAAAGAGGAATTAAAACAGCTTTTGCAGAAAGAAGCCGGATATTACAAATTTCTGCAGTTTATCTTCTTCACAGAATGGGGCAGACTGAAAGCATATGCAAATGAGAAAGGCATCCAGATCATCGGCGATATCCCGATCTTCGTATCCATGGACAGTGCAGATGTCTGGGCAAATAAAGAACTATTCTACCTGGACGAGAAAGGGTATCCGCTCTCTGTTGCGGGAGTTCCGCCGGATTATTTTTCTGCAGCCGGGCAGCTCTGGGGCAATCCGCTCTATGCATGGGATGCACATAAGAACAGCGATTTCTCCTGGTGGATCTCGCGTATCCGCACACAGCTTAAGAATCTGGACATCCTGCGTATCGACCATTTCCGTGGCTTTGACGCATGCTGGTCTGTCCCTTACGGCGAACCGACTGCCGTCAACGGACACTGGGCGAAGGTGCCGGGCTGGGATCTCTTTGGTGCGATCTCCCAGGCACTCGGCGACGATCTGCCGATCATTGCAGAAGATCTCGGTATCATTACGGATGAGGTAAATGCGCTTCGTGAACATTTCGGATTCCCGGGCATGAAGGTTCTGCAGTTTGCTTTTGATTCTACCGATGAAAATGCATACCTGCCGCACCGTTTTGAATCTCCGGTCTGCGTCTGCTACACCGGAACACACGACAATGCTACAACACTTTCCTGGTACGAGACATTACCGGAACATTGCCGCAAAAAAGTCTGTGCTTACACCGGAACAACCGATGAGAAGAATATCGGTTATGGTCTGATAAAGGCAGCGCTTTCCAGCATTGCCACTTATGCAATCTATCCGCTGCAGGATCTTTTATTCTGCGGAGATGAAGGACGCATGAATACACCGGGAAAAGCAGCCGGCAACTGGAGCTGGCGTTTCCGCGCACAAGATCTGAAACCGGAATACGCAGATACCCTTCGTGAACTTACCTTATTATATGGACGCTTTGATTAAGCGCCCCAGACAAAGAAAGGATATACAAATGTTTAGATTTATTTTGGTAGTCATTACTTTATTTTTATATCTGATCCTCGGAATCCCGGTACTGGGTATCGAATGGATCATCAGCAAATTTAATCAGGAAGCTGCCGATTATCAATGTCTGCGCATGGTGCAGGCGGCGTTCCGTTTTATGCTTAAGATTGCAGGAACTGAGATCACTGTAATCGGTGAAGAAAGGATCCCGGATGAGCCGGTACTTTTCATTGGCAATCACAGAAGTTATTTTGACATTCTTCTGACTTACTCCCGCTGCAAACGCCGCACCGGATACATTGCCAAAAAGGAAATGATGAGCTATCCTCTGCTCCGCACATGGATGAAGCGCCTTTATTGCCTCTTCCTTGACCGTGACAACCCGAAAGAGGGACTAAAGACCATCCTCAAAGCAATTGAATACGTAAAAAGCGGAATCTCCATCTGCATTTTCCCGGAAGGTACGAGAAATACCGGCGAAGAGTTAAGTGTTCTTCCATTCCACAGCGGCTCTTTTAAAATTGCTGAGAAAAGTGGTTGTCCAATCGTACCGATCAGCATGAATAACACAATCTCGATTTTCGAGAAACAGTTCCCGCGCATTAAGAAGACCCACGTCATCATCGAATATGGCAAGCCGATCTATGTAAAAGATCTGGACCGTGAACAGAAAAAACAGCTCTCACAGAACTGTCAGAAGATTATTGAAGGTACCATTAAGAAGAACCAGGCATTACTCTAATGCCTGGCTTTTCTTTTTTCTTTTACTTTTTTCTCTGTAAGTGCTATAATGGAACGGAATTTATAAAAAAGGAGACAAATGGGACCATGAACAGACAAGATCTTACGTTATTGACGGACTTTTATGAGCTGACAATGATGCAGGGATACTATGAGGAGAAACAGAACGAAACCGTTATTTTCGACGTTTTCTTCCGCCAGAATCCTTGCAGCAACGGATATTCTGTATGTGCCGGATTAGAGCAGGTGATCGATTATGTGAAGAACCTGAATTTTACTTACGAGGATGTGGACTACTTAAGAAGTCTGCACATTTTCAGTGAGGATTTTCTGCACTACTTAAGCGGTTTTCATTTCAGTGGTGATATCTATGCAATTCCGGAAGGAACCGTTGTATTTCCAAAAGAGCCACTGTTAAAAGTGATCGCTCCGATCATGGAGGCACAGCTTGTAGAGACTGCGATCCTGAACATCATCAATCACCAGTCACTGATCGCTACGAAGACTTCCCGAATTGTCTTTGCGGCAGACGGCGACGGTATTATGGAATTTGGTCTGAGACGTGCACAAGGACCGGATGCCGGACTTTATGGTGCGAGAGCTGCTATGATCGGCGGCTGCGTCGGCACATCCAATGTTCTTGCAGGACAGCTTTTTGATGTTCCGGTCATGGGTACACATGCACATAGCTGGATCATGAGCTTCAAGGATGAATATACTGCATTTAAGAACTATGCGAAAATGTATCCGGATAACTGCACATTACTTGTCGATACGTATGATACTCTCAAATCCGGTGTACCGAATGCGATTCGTGTATTCCGGGAATTTAAAGAGTCTGGTCATCCCCTCAAAAAATACGGAATCCGTCTTGACAGTGGCGACCTTGCATACCTTTCTAAAGAAGCACGCAAGATGTTGGATGCTGCCGGATTCGAAGATGCAACCATCTGCGCATCCAATGACCTGGATGAGTTCCTTCTCCACGATCTGAAGATGCAAAAAGCAGCCATCGATTCCTGGGGTGTCGGTACAAATCTGATCACTTCCAAGGACTGCCCGTCTTTCGGCGGTGTATATAAGCTGGCTGCCATAAAGAATCAGGACGGAGAATTTATTCCGAAGATTAAGATTTCTGAAAATACAGAAAAAATCACAAATCCTGGTAACAAAACCATTTATCGTATCTATGATAAAGAAACAGGAAAACTCAAAGCTGATCTGATCTGTTTTGCCGGCGAAGAATATGACACCAATGAAGATCTGTTATTATTTGATCCAATCGAGACATGGAAGAAGACCAGGCTTCCGGGTGGCACATACACAATGCGTGAGATCCTCGTTCCGGTCTTCATAAATGGTGAATGTGTCTACAACTCTCCTTCTGTTATGGAGATTGCAGCTTACTGCAAGCAAGAGAAGGATACACTCTGGGATGAGACCAAACGTCTCTTCTACCCACATCGTATCCATGTGGATTTATCACAGAAATTATACGATGTGAAAAAATCGCTGCTTGATCAGATGAGCATATCTGACTAAGTAAGGAGAATTTATTTTATGAAAATTATAGTATTAGCCGGAGGACTCAGTCCTGAACGCGATGTATCACTTATTTCCGGAGCAGGAATCTGTAAAACACTACGCGAAAGTGGGCATCAGGCTTATCTGCTGGACGTTTATTTTGGACTACCTTATGATGCGGATAAACTGGACGAAGTCTTCGATCTTCCGGACGCCGGACTTGGTATTGCAGAAGGTATCAAAACAACGATGCCGGATCTCGATGCTTTGAAAAAGTCCCGACCTGATCAGTCCGACTGCTATCTTGGACCGAACGTCATCGAGCTGTGCCGTATGGCAGATATTACTTTTATGGCTCTGCACGGTTCTGTCGGTGAGAACGGAAAGTTGCAGGCTACTTTTGATATCCTCGGCATCCGTTATACCGGTCCGAATTCTCTGGGTTGTTCCCTTTCTATGAATAAACTGGTTGCCAAACAGATTTTTAAAATGAGTCGTGTAGCAACTCCGCGAGGAACTTCCCTGAATCGCCAGACAAAGGATACCCCGCTTGACGAGCTGGGATATTATCTTCCACTGGTTATCAAACCATGCTCCGGCGGTTCCAGCATCGGTGTATTTATCGTTCACACCGAAGAAGAATATCTTGATGCGATCCATCAGTCTTTTGATGTCCATCAGGAAGAAGAAGTTGTAATTGAACCTTATATCAAAGGAAGAGAATTTGCCTGTGGTATTCTCGCCGGCAAAGCACTTCCGATCGTAGAGATCATTCCTAAAGACGGTGTGTTCAACTACGAGAACAAATACCAGGCAGGCGGCGCACAGGAAATCTGCCCTCCGGTCTCTCTCGATGAGAAGACACAGAAGAAAATGAAGCGCATGGCAGAGAAGGCATTTCGCACTTTACGCATGGATGTGTATGCACGCGCTGACTTTATCGTTGACGATACAGACGGTAAGTTCTATTGTCTGGAAATGAACGGACTTCCGGGTATGACTCCGGCGAGTCTGATTCCGAAGGCTGCGAAGGCTGCCGGTTTGGAATATGGTGATCTGTGCGAGCAGATCATTGATGAATCAATCAAAGCACGCTACCAATAAGGAGGAATTTATTCTATGAAAAACCTTACTTTGGAAAATATCACCAAGGCCTGTAAAGGAACTTATCACGGCGATACATCCAAACTTTCTCAGGAAGTAGCAGGTGTCGTAATCGACAGTCGTAAAGTCGAGAAAGATTACCTTTTTGTCGCTATTGACGGGGAAAATGTAAATGCACATAAATTTATCCCGGATACAATCGAGAAGGGCGCAATGTGTGTCGTTTCCCATGAAGATCTGGGCGAAACCGATTACCCGTATATTCTGGTAGAATCAACCGGTCAGGCACTTTTAGACATTGCGAAACTGTACCGTGATTCTTTCGATGTAAAGGTTGTCGGAATTACAGGAAGTGTCGGAAAGACAAGTACAAAAGAGATGATCGCATCTGTACTTTCCCAGAAATACAATGTTCATAAGACATTAGGAAATTTCAATAACGAATGGGGACTTCCGATCACAATTTTTGAAATGAACGAGAAGAACCAGGTTGCTATTCTGGAAATGGGAGTCAACCACTTCGGCGAGATGCGCAGACTTTCTTCTGTTGCAAGTCCGGATGTATGTGTGATCACGAACATCGGTGTTGCCCACTTGGAATTTTTCAAGACAAGAGAAGGTATCTTCCAGGAGAAATCCCAGATGATCCAGGATATGAAAAATGGCGGAACCATCATTTTCAACGGAGATGATGATATTTTACGTGAATCCGGTCCGATCAAAGGTGTAGAGCCTGTATTCTTCGGAACCGGTGACAACAGTGATTTCCGCGCAACAGATATTAAACCGCTCGGACTTAAAGGAACTTCATGCACGCTCCACATGCCAAACGGAACTTCTTTTGACTGCGTTGTTCCGCTTCCGGGTATCCACATGGTATCCAATGCGCTGGCAGGTGCCGCTGTCGGATACAGCCTTGATCTGACAAATGAAGAAATCAAAGCCGGTATCGAGAATCTCCCATCTATTCCGGGAAGAAACCACATCATCATTACCGATAAGCTGACGATCTTAGATGACTGCTACAATGCAAATCCGATTTCTACAAAGGCATCCATTGATGTTCTCGATATGGCGATCGGACGTAAAGTTGCTGTCCTTGGAAATATGGGTGAACTTGGTGCAAATGAAAAAGAACTGCACCACGAGACAGGCGCATATGCCGCTGAAAAAGGTGTAGATGTTGTATGTGCGATCGGAGATCTTGCGAAAGAGATTGCAAACGGTGCTTCCATAGACGGTACAGAAGTACACTGGTTTGAAACAAAAGCGGATTTCCTTGCAGAGATGAAAAATATTATGAAAGAGGGAGACAATGTCCTTGTCAAAGCTTCTCATGGAATGCATTTTCCTGAACTGGTAGAAGCTCTGGAAGCATTGTAGGAGTGTAGAATCCATGGAATATCAGATATTAGCACTGGACCTCGACGGTACGCTGACCAACTCGAAGAAAGAGATCTCCAGACCTACTCTGGAAGCTCTGATCGATATTCAGGAGCAGGGCAAGAAAGTCGTGCTTGCCAGCGGACGTCCGACCAAGGGAGTTCTTCCACTTGCGAAACAACTACATCTGGAAGACTACGGAAGCTATATTCTCTCTTTTAACGGTGCCAGAATTACCGATTGCAGAAGTATGCAGGCGATCTATAATAAGACTCTTCCGGGAGATATTGTAGAGCCTCTTCTGCAGATTTTAAGAAAATATGACGGGCTGGATATTTTGTCTTATACAGCAGATAATATCCTCTCCGGAATTAAGCCGAACAAATATACCGAGCTGGAATCCCGGATCAATCACATGCCGATCATCGAGACGGATGATTTTGCGACAAGTATTAAAGAACCGGCGAACAAGTTTCTTGTAACAGGAGAACCGGAGATCATTGCAAAGGCGCAGAAGGAAGTGACGGATTATTTCCGTTCTTACCTCTACATCTACTGCTCCGATCCGTTCTTCCTGGAGATCATGCCTCCGCAGGTGGATAAGGCACATTCTCTCCTGAAGCTGTTATCCAGCATCGGTCTTACTTCAGATCAGATGATCTGCTGCGGCGACGGCTACAACGACATTACGATGATCGAGACCGCCGGCCTTGGCGTTGCCATGGCGAACGCACAGCCGCTCGTACGCGAACGCGCCGATTACATCACCAAGTCCAACGACGATGATGGCGTGCTACATGTTATTAATGAATTTTTGCGGTAGGGATACGCCTGAAGTATTTCCTTAAGTAGAATTGCTTTTCGCTTCTCCCGCCGAGGATGAATTTTCATGCATATATACAACAAGAGAGCTGGGCTCCATGGATATGTCATGTATCCGTGGAATCCAGCTCCTTTTTTGCGAGACTTTATTCTTGGGGATACTCTCTTGGCTTCCGGCGTATTCCCTTTTGGCTTTTCTTTTTCCAGGGAGATATGCTTTTAGCTTCTTGCTGTATCCCTCCACCTTATCTTAACTTGCTTAGGGATACACTCTCGGCTTCTGATATATCTCTTTTTCTCTTATACTTCTTCCAAGGGATACTTCTTTGTATCCCTCCGTCCTGTCTCAGCTTGCTTGGGGATACGCTGTGCTCTTTCGGCGTATCTCCTTTTCTCTTAATTTTCCTCTTGGGATACAATTTAGCTTCTTGCTGTATCCCTCTACTCTGTCACAACTTGCCCAGGGATATACCACCTGCACATTTACTTCACAAGCTTGAAGTCCTCTTTCTCTACAAGCTCACTCTTGTAATTGTTAAAGTACTTTTCCCAACTTTCCTCACTTGCATCCGCATGCTTCTCTTTATACTCTTTCTCTAATTGTTTATTATATTTGATCTGTGGAAGAAGTTTCTGATATACCGTCTTCTCATACTTCCAATAATCTTCCGGCGAATCAAACTGCGCAATAATTTCGTCAAATTCTTTCAGGCTGGCTTCATCCATCTTCTTCTCTTCATACTCTGTACGAATATCACTTACATAATCTGCCACTTCTTTGTCTGTCGCCTCACAGCCTGCCTTTATTGCTTCTGTATAAAATGCCGCGCTTTCTTTTTCGTACTTGTAAGCTTCCTTTTCTGCTTCTTCATCGCTCATACCCGCGCTCTTATAATATACAATTGCTTTTTCCATGTCAGATTTTGTGATCTCTGAATAATTTCCCTTGGCATAAATCTCTTCTTTGGCTTTGCTTTTTTTCACACTCTTCTGCTCGGATTTTTGATAATCTTTTTGCAATGTTGCTCCGAATTTAGACAAGTCCGCCTGATTACTATCCTGTGCATGATTAGATATCATCACACCACCTCCGACTCCAAGTAAAGCAACAAGTCCTATTATAATACCTATTTTCTTTTTCATATGGATTCACCTCCTACTACTATTTTGTATTCAACTTCTGTGTTACTGATACTGCTCTTGTCGGGACAACCGCACCACTGCATGACACTGTTGCATTCAATGTTCCTTTTACTGAAGTGGTTCTTGAATAAGTTACTTTTTTAGTATTCACATACTGACTTGCCGCATTCCATGGTGAGCCATACATCACATCTTGACTTTTCCAACCACTAAAAGTTTTTCCATTTGAATGTTTTAAAATACCATACCCATACTTAGGTATTGATGTAGCACCTGCTCGCTGAAACAACACACCTCTTGTTCGTTTAGAAAATACGCTTTTCCCGTCTTTTATACTATAGTATTCTCTATAAGTCAGCTTTATCCTTGCCGAAGAATGACCACCCTCTGGTACAACGAACCAAAAACTTTCTTCAACAGACTTACTCTTATTTGTTGCTGCATTAACTGGCGTCATAACAGTACATGCAAGTACAGCTACTAACAATAGCATACATATGATGCTTCCTTTTTTATGAATTTCTTTTAACATATTTTCACCATCCTAAAACAATATTCCTCCAACCTTCCGTCTCCATCCACCGCATTTAATTATTTTATGATTGTTACTTTTTCTTGCTCCCCTCCTTCAATTATCATTCATGCTAGCATTTTATATTTTGATAATATCATTCACTTGGTATTTAGTCAATGTATATTTAGATATTCTATGTATTGATTTTTTATTTAATATAAATATAATATATTTGTAAATATTTATGTTAAATTCGGAGGTATACAAATGAACAAAGCATGTAAAACATATTATAAGAATCTCAAGCTTTTCCTTCCTATACATAAAGCAACGGAAAAGCAGTTATTTCAGGATATCAAATCAGCATTGAACAATCTTTCTGAAGAAAATCCAGCTATTAATTATTCTGAAATATGTGATGAACTTGGTAATCCCGAAGAAATCGTGGCTGACTATTATTCAAACTGTGATTCTTCTTATCTGACCAAGAATCTTCGTTTTGCCTGCTATATCCGCAGAATGTTCGTTGCAGTTCTCATTGCGGTCATCATCGTAACGGGCGTACGCAGCTTTTATCTGCATGAATTATACATACAAAGTCAAAAAGAAATCCCAAATCTATATATCGAAACAATTGAATAACACAAGGAGAGATTATTACTATGAAAAAAATATTATCATTTATCATTATTTTATCTTTAGCTTTATTTCCTATTGATGTATCAGCAGCAACTTCGTCTGATGAAATTGAATACTTCTCTAACGGGGACTATATCATCTTCACCATTGAAGACGAATCTTCCAATTCTATACAGCCATATTCAAAAACTGTTACAAAATCTAAAACCGGTCGATACATCCACAACAACTCTGTACAATGGTATGTCAAAGTAACCGGTACATTCACATATGGATCAGGCACTTCCAAATGTACTTCCTCTAGTGTATCTGCCAAATCCAGCGCGGATGGATGGAAAATTGTAAACAGCTCCGCATCCAAATCAAAGAACACAGCCAGCGCTACAGCCACCGCAAAACACTATTATAATAACTCTGTCATCGACACCGTAACCCGTACAGTAAAACTTACATGCAGTTCAACCGGAAAATTTTCTTAAGAATTATTTAATTTTTTATTAATATTTATTGTATATGTAATGCAAAAATAGTTGTTTTCTTAAGGTTTATTCTTTATAATAGTTAGCAACGGAAGGGATTGACACTATTATGCGGGCACAGAATAATTTCAAAAAGGGCGCTGTAGAGATGCTCTTACTTCACATTTTAAAAGAACAGGGAGACTGTTACGGATATCAGTTTTCCAAACTAATCAAAGAATTGTCGGACGATTATCTGACAGTTCCGGAGGGATCACTTTATCCCGCCCTGTACAAACTTATCGAAAAGGGATATATCTCCGATTATAAGAAGCCTGCCGGGAAACGGATGATCCGTGTTTACTATCATCTGGAAGCATCCGGCGAAGAGCGGCTTGCTTATTTGAAAAATGAATTTTACGAGACGAATCGTTCTATCGAGAAGATCCTTGATTATGATTTTCCGGTAGAATCTTAACTCTAAAAGTCCCAGCAGATATACGCCTGCTGGGATTTTTATTTGTACATTATACTTTCTCCGAATATTAAACCACGAAGCGACTGTTCCACAGATTCATAACATCTGCGAAGCAGGCGCTTCTTTCATTCCAGTTTCTTATGTTCTTATTTTTGCCCTATTCCATTAATAATGCTTACTACTTTATTTTACCTTAATTTTCACACTTGCTTTCTTATTCGTTCCATCCAGCGCCATCGCCGTGATCTTCACGCTCGCACCTTTTTTTGCATTTTTCAGCGCTGTGACTTTACCGGAAGAGCTGACTTTTATGTACTTCGGGTTACTGCTTGTATAGCGAAGTGTCTTATTTACTTTCTTTCCGGTCGTCTTCACTGTCGTTTTCAATTTGCTGCTCTTTCCGCGGGCAAGTGTTTTCGTTCCTTTCATGAAAATAGATTTCACACGGTCTTTTAATATAGAAAGTCTGATGCTTGCTTTCTTCTTGCTTCCATCCTTTGCTGTCGCCGTGATCGTTACCGTTTTGCCTTTTCCTGCTGCCAGTGTTTTCACAAGTCCTTTGCTGTTCACAGTCGCATATTTCTTATTACTTGTCTTCCACGTTACAGCCCTGTTGCTTGCTTTCGCCGGTGCGACAGTTGTCTTTAACTGCACACTCTTTCCTGCCGCAATTTTCTTCGACAATGCGGAAGTGACTTTCACAGAACTCACTTTGATCTCTGACGGCTTCTGTGTGTTATCGTCCTTCTTGTTATCATCCTTCTTATCGTCGTCTTTTTTATCATCATCTTTCTTTCCGTCATCTGGCTCATCCACATAATCCATCTTCTGATCTGCAAATACATTCAATGCCGGAGCTTCTGTCACATTCTGCTCCCCATTACTGCAAACGGTTCCACCATAAGACCAGTTGCTCTCATCCGAAAGATCAATGATCAGAGACGGACGCACCCCAATATGATTGCGATCCACCAATTCCCCATAATTACGGATAAATCCATAATTGCATACATATGCCGCATAATTCTGGTACTGTCCCGGCGAGCGTGTCCACCAGAGACAGTTGCCGATAAATCCATCCTCATAATTGCTCCACACGCCCATTGCTTTCGCATAAGTGGAGCTCTTGGAGCGACGCGCCTCATCTCTCGCACCCGGATCACCGTCACGATAATTGGAAATAAATCCATGCGTCAGTGCCTGCGCACCGCCGTACACTTCCATTTCCGCAAGCAGAAAAATCCTGTCATTCGTATCAGATCCGCCGACCGTATCATAATGTAAATTTCCCAAATTCTGAAGCGAAGTATTTACAAGCGCTTGCTGCTCTTTTTCCCGGAAAGCTGTATCCTTAAAGTTCTTCTCTTTTTCCTCTCCATATCCATTCAGCCAGCTCCGGATCGATGACTGTTCCCATGTCGTATCTTTTGCTTCTCTATTATATAGCTGGTCATCCAATGAGACATCCGCAAGCAGAAGTGCATTCTTATCTGCTATATTTAACACACGCCAGCGGATCGGTTCATAACGGAAATAGTGATACGTCACACTTCTTGCCCAGAAATAATAATGTGGGATATCCTGTCCGCTTGTTGCAGGAAAAGTGCTGTCTTCCTTTCGGATTCGGCGATATTTTACACCATCTATGACCGTATCTCCATTTTTCGTATATTTAGCGTCTTGCAATTGTTGATATACTTTATCATTAACTTCATAATCGGATTCTTTACTCCACTTCTGATTCTTCGCCGCACCACACTGCGTCTTCTCCGACACAATCTCCGTCTGTGGATAATATCCATAATAAATCGTATCCCACGTCACCCGCTGTCCGGCTTCCATCGATGTGTCCGTTTCTATCTGCGGCTTCTTAAGTTCCACCGCATCCGCCGCCTGTACGCACAGATTTCCAATAGATGCGGACTTTGCCGGTATACCCGTCATACCGATCATCAGCGCTGCCGCCAGCAAAATACTGATCACTTTCTTTTTCATTTTCTTTTTCCTCCCATTGTAGTCCCCGGCATTTCATTCACCGGCACATTCACTTTGATACTATTATATTTCCTGTGTCACCTATATTCAAATACATAGATTCTATAAATACCCTCATTTATTATAATTATCAATTATGCAATCTACCTATAGAAAGTTATAATAAAAGAGGTCTTTTATAAATTTTTACTAATTTTAAAGAGAGGAAAGGAAAGTTATGAAAAAAAGATTTGCAAAACTTGCCGCAATTCTGCTCTCTTCTGCGATGACGCTGACGATGATTCCAACGAATTTCGTATACGCGAAAGACGTGGATACCACAGCAGTCCAGACAGAGGCAACGGATGACCAGCAGGACAAGTCCGGTAAGATCACAATCCCGGACACAGCAGAATCAGCAACAGACAAAAAAGCTGAAACTGTAACAGAAGACAAAGATCAGAAAGATCAAAAAGACGACGCAAAAGTCGAAAACAAATCTGCTGATAAAAAGGCAGCCAAATCTAAAGCAGTAGAAAAAACAACTGTAAAGAAACAGGCAAAAGCAGCAGATGACACAAAAGATGATGCAAAAGACAACGGCGATAAGAAAGATGATGCTGAAGCAGTCGAGAAAGTAACAATTAATTCTATACCTGTTACTTATGCTGACGGGAAAATGGTAGAAGATGGCGTTACCATAGATTTCTTCAACAGCGAAGACGGCGCGCAATCTTCTTATACAGTAAAAAATGGTTTAATTAAAAATATCGAAATGGTTCCAGGTGTATCTTATAAAGTTACGTTAAGCTGGAATGACTGGGATTATATTGAAGAACATGATATGGCTTACGCACAGGATGGCTTCGTCCGTGTCGCTGTAAATAAAGATTCCAAAACTTTATTACACTACGATATGACAAAGGGCAAGATTACGGACAAAATTGTCCGTAAATTAGTCATCAAAAAATACGACGCAAAAGATCCGGTTAAAGTTACCATTCCTTCTGTTCCGGTTAACTACACAGACGGTAAACCTGTAGAAAACGGACATGTTATTGAAGTCTCTTTCGCCGGTGAATCTTCTTACCCGGATACTTATACTGTGAAGAATGGTAAGATTTACAATGTTGAACTTCTTGCAAATGAACAGTATAAATTTGGTATCAGCCCTGATGATGATGAAGATTTCTGGACTGATTATGAACTGGCTTACGCACAGGACGGTTTCGTTCGTGTAGCTGCAACCCAGAATTCCAAAACATTGTTACATTATGACAATGAAACCGAGACCATCACAAAGACACCTGTCAGAAAACTTACGGTTAAGGAATATGGCGCAAAAGATCCGGTAAAAGTACCTTACAATAAGGATGTAAACGTTGCTGATATCGACGTTGTATACGAAGACGGTACTCCGGTAGAAGATGGAATGACATTCGATCTGATCAATATGCAGACCCTTTTAGACAGTTCAAACTATTCTACACGCTACACTACAAAAGATGGTAAGCTGTCCGGTGTGAAAATGAAAGCCGAAGTACAGTACAAGCTCGGTTTTGATGTGAATAACAAATACTGGCAGACACACAACATCGTTGGTGCTTACAAGAGTGATAAATTAATGCGTATTTACGCAAGATACGACAATCAGGCTCCACTTTATTATGATTACGATGAAGGTATTGACGCTGACGAGCAGGTTTGCTCCAAGATCGTAGTTAAGAAGCTGGATAAACCACAGGATCCAGGCTGCGTAATCCCAGCTTCCTGCTGGATGAGCTTACTGCTCTCCGACAACGGTTATTACGCAGAGGGTGGACTGTCCTTCAAGATGACTCGTCTGGATACAAACAAATCCAAAACAGTATTAAGCCGTGAAGGCGAAGTTGTTGTTATGGGTGAAAGCTATACAGACTATCTGCTGACTCTGGACGAGAATGACACTTACGAGATTGATTTCGACTCCAATCCACTGTTCAAACAGTACAAAGAGCTGGGTGGTATCCCATTCCAGTTCCAGCAGGACAAAGCCGGCAAAACGCAGGCAGTCTTAAAAGGATACGATGTAGAAGATATCACAGGACGTCTGAACTACAACTACTTAGATTTGAAGAGAATCGATGGCAAGCAGAATACTACCGGCAAGAAATTCTCTGATGACGAATGTGGCGACAGCACAGAAGTAAAGACACTTTATGCTGCCGACAAAGTAACATTAAAAGATATGAAAGTAAATGAATACAATGAATCTACAGAGAAAGCTACACCTCTGGACAAAGACATCACATTTGTATTCTACAACTGCTCAACACAGACCATTGAAACTACTGTTAAATCTCACAACGGCGTACTTCCGGATGTAGAAATGTTCAAAAACCACCACTACATCGTATATGCGGAAGACTCTGAATATGAGATGCCAAATCACTACATCACTCTGGCCAAGACCGGGGACAAACCACTTTGCTACAAATGCAATGAAAATGAAAGCAGCTTCGATCTGACTAAGAGACAGACAGAGCTTGCTGATCCTTCCGATGCTGCACGCGTAAATGTAAGCCTTCCGGTTTACTACGTGGATGAAGACGGAAATATGAAGAACATGTCTGACATCAAAGTAAAACTGGTAAGCCCATACGATACTGTAGAAGGCACCAGCGATGCAGAAGGTAATCTTAACGTAAGCCTTATGGAAGATTACAACTACATGGTACAGGTAGACAATGATAAATACAGCGTTGAATCTTTCCCGTTAACTGTTAAGGATAAATCCGAATACGGCGCCGGAAAATATACATTTAACCACTTCAGCTGCGGAAGCGTTGGAGGTATTTACCTTGTAGATAAGGGAACAGAGCACGACCGTGATGTTACTTTGATCGGCACTTCTGAGCTGACATCCGTAACAGGACTGAACTTCGGAAAAGGAAGCTACTACCTCCACGACCGTGTATTAGAAGACTACAAAGTTCCTGAATTAGAAGGTAAAGATTACCAGGTACTTGATATCGATGCACTCAATATGTACAGAACAGAGATTTCTAAACTGGCAGCCGGTGATTTCGTAATCACAAGAATCCTTCCAAAAGGAAAATCTGTAAAGAATGTATACTACATCGACAAAGATAACAAGCTTCAGAAGCTTGATTTCACAGAGAGTAACGGAACTGTAACATTCAAGATGGGCTCACTTTCCATCTACAACAATGTTATCGAGTACAAATCCGGAGACGAATCAGATCCGACACCGGATAACAAGAAAACTGCTGTAAAAGCAAGCCAGGTTTCCTTAAGCAAAGTGAAATACACTTACACAGGAAAATCTGTAAAACCTGCTGTAAAAGCTGTTGTAGGCGGTAAAAAATTAAAAGCCGGAACAGATTACAAAGTTTCTTACTCTGACAACAAGAATGTCGGAAAAGCAAAAGCTGTTGTAACATTCAAAGGCAAATATACAGGAAAGATCACAAAATCATTTGTTATCAATCCAAAGGGCACTTCACTGAAGTCTGTGAAACGTGCAAAGAAAGCTTTCAAAGCAACATGGAAGAAACAGAGCAAACAGACTACAGGATATCAGATCCAGTACTCTACAAAGAAAGGCTTTGGTTCTAAAGTCAAGACAGTAACTGTTTCCAAGAACAAAGTTACTTCTAAGACAATTAAGAGCTTAAAGAAAAACCAGAAATACTATGTAAGAGTCAGAACATACAAGAAAGCCGGAAACAGCAAGTTCTACTCAGGCTGGTCAAAAACAAAATCTGTGAAAACAAAATAAGATGATACTTTTGATAAATGGGGCTCCGATTTATTCGGAGCTTCATTTTTGAATTACAAGGCAAATATGTTGATGAAAGCCCTCATTTTTTACTGCGGAAATATACGGCGTATGGTAATATAAAGAAGCACATTCCAACTCTCGCGTCAGAATGTGCTTCTTATTTTTTACAATCTCAAATTTTCTATCCAGGCATTTTATATTATGCTTCTGCTGTTTCTCCGTCTTCAGCTTCTTCATCATCTGCTGATGCATGAACTTCTGTTACACTTACAATCAGTGCTTCCGGATCCGTAGATAATGTAATCTCCGGATTCTTGGCAATATCCAGATCTTTTACTTTGATTGTATCACCTGCATGCATATCGCCTACATTGACTTCAATCTTATCTACAAGGTCTTTCGGTAATGCCTTAAATGCTACTTCTTCCAGATGTTCTTCCAATACACCTGTTGTTACTTTCTCGGCATCAACCAATACGATCTCAGCTACAGAGTGAACAGCTTCGTTGCTTACCAATGCCTGAAAATCTACTTCGTTGATCTGTTTTTTAATCGGATCAAACTGAATATCCTTAATCAGTACGTTATGTTTTGTTCCGTCAACATCAAGCATAACCTGACTTCCTTTATTATTCTTCTTCAGAAGGCTTTCTACTTCTTTTTTGTCCATTTTTACCGGAACAGATTCTTTCATCTCGCGGCCAAATACATTGCCCGTAACAAATCCTTCTCTTCTTAATTTCTTTGCTTTGATGTCCATGCTTCTTTTTTCAGCTTTTAAAGTATTCATTTATCTTTTCCTCCAAAAATCTGATATGCTTAGCATCCTTCGACTTTGCTTTACAATACAAAGAGGTGTGTTAAGTAGGTTTCCTTGTTACGGTCTTATTATAGCTCTTCTATAACAAACAGATTAACCAAATATACACTTTTTTTGAGGTGTTTTTTTGTGATGTTTTCAATTTTTCTAAAAATATATAGCAATAAAGCCGGCGCCCCCGGAAACGGGAAGCGCCAGCCATGAAGCTCTCTATCTCTGTTAAATTGCTCTTGTGTATTTCTCAAGCCATGCTTTCTCTTCATCATTCAGATATGGCGAAATCACTTCGTATACTCTCGCATGATAATCATTGAGCAGCTTCTTGTCTTCTGCTGTCATGATATCCGGGTTGATGGCATCTAAGTCCATCGGAATCAGTGTAATCGCTTCAAAATACATGAACTGTCCATATTCGTTCAGAGTTCCTTTCTTTGTCAGAAGTTCGTTTTCCAGACGGATACCGTGGGACCCTTCAATATAGATTCCCGGCTCATCTGTGATGATCATGCCTTCTGCAAGCGGCTCAGTCTCGCCCGGGCGGTATTTCCAGCGGAATCCAGTCGGTCCTTCGTGGATATTAAGCAGATAACCAACTCCATGTCCTGTTCCGTGATTGAAGTTCAAATCTCTGTCCCAGAAAGGCTTTCTTGCAAGGATATCCAGAACCATACCTGTAGATCCCTCTAAGAATTTTGCATTGCCAAGCTGCAAGTTACTGATCGCAACCAATGTAAAATGGTCTTTCATGATCTGCGGCACTTCGCCTAATGCATAAGTTCTTGTTACATCTGTAGATCCTTCATAAAATCCGGCGCCTGTATCTGTTAAGAACAGCTGTCCCTCTTTCAGCTCAACGTCTGTCTCCGGAGATGATGTATAATGCACAATTGCTCCATGCTCTCCAAAGGAAGAGATTGGCTCAAAGCTCGGGCGGATGAAATTGCCCATCTCTGCACGGAACTCATCCAGCTTGTCTGACGCACTCATCTCTGTGATCTTCATCTTTCCGACATTCTCTTTCAGCCATTTCATAAATCTGACATGAGCTACACTGTCTTTGATCTGGGCTTTGCGGATGTTCTTGATCTCTACCGGGTTCTTCATTGCTTTCATAAGAATTGCCGGATTTCTCTGCTCGATTGTCTTCACATTTTCCGGAATATTATTGAAAATTGCATAGTTCAGTTTACCTGGATCAACCATCACAACTGCATCTTCTGTAAACTTTTTCACATCTTCATAAATGTCATTGTACGGATGAAGTTTTACACCATCTGCTGCCAGCTTTGCTTTCAACGCATCATCCAGTTTACGTTCATCAATATACAGCTCTACGCCATCTATTGTAACGATCGCATAAGATAATACCATCGGGAAGAAATCAATATCATTTCCACGGATATTGAGCATCCAGCAGATATCATCCAGTGTTGTCATTACATGTGTATTCGCTCCTGCATCCTTCATCTCTTTACGGATTCTTGCAAGTTTATCAGCAACCGTCTCTCCTGCATATTTCACATCCAGATCAAATGCCGGTTCTTCTGACATTGCCGGGCGGTCACTCCAGATCTCATCGATCAGGTCTTCCTGGTAATTCACATGTGCGTCTTTCTTTACTGCAATGTCCGCATAGCCCTGACCTTCTCCGACAGATACTACTCTTCCGTCAAATCCAAGTGTTTCCCCTGCCTGTAACACTTTCTCGATGTAATCATTCATCTCCGGCACACCCGGTTCTCCCATCTTCATCAGCTCTACTGTAGATTCTTCCAACTGCTTTGCAGCCTGGATGAAATAACGTCCGTCCGTCCACAGTCTTGCCTCTGTCTTTGTGATGACTGCTGTCCCTGCGGAACCAGAAAATCCTGTGATGAACTTTCTCGCCTTGAAATGTTCCCCAACATATTCACTTTGATGGAAATCAGCGGTTGGCACTACATAAACATCAATCTTCTTCTCCTCCATCCGTTTGCGAAGTGCTTCGAGTCTCTCTGGTACTGTCATTTGTTGTTCCTTCTTTCTTATTAGATTTGTTACCCCTCTGCAATTACCATACCAATCCGTAATGCAGTCTTTTGGAAACTGTTTATAGTTTACAATAATCCTCTAATATTTGTCAAAAAATATTTTGTTATGTTATTATAAATATAACAAAAATAATCATAGTACAACTATTGATTTTCGTCATTTTGTCAGATACACTAGATATGATACTAGGGTTCAAAAGTCTAAATCCATATGAGCTTGCTCATATATGGATGACAAACTTTGGAACCCGCCACGATATGCGAACAGAATTTTTTCACTGAGGATAATTTACAATGAACATACCGATAAAGAAATCATGTTTTTACAGTGCAGTCATTATTATTCTCTCACAGCTTAGCATCAGCTTGTTCACCCGGAACTTTCAGCTATCTGTTGCTGTGATTTTTTTGTCTGCCATGACGTTTCTGATCCAGGATTTTCCACTGATTCCGGTGACAGTGCTTTCAGCAGTCGGCGTCTGTTCACTCCGTATGCTGCTTGCGTGGATCGTAACAGATACTACAGCACCGATTTCCCGGTATTTTCCTGAAATGACATTCTATCTTTGCTACGGGTTTCTTCTATATATATATGTTAAAAATATAACATCATGGAAATCTTCCGGCAAAAACTTTTTCAGAAGACTGACGCAGCGAAAAGATGTGAACACAACTGCATTTTCAGAATATCCGAACCGAAATCACACACTACTCGTTCTGACCGTAATTGACTATGTGGCAAACTTTCTGGAACTGCTTGTACGTCTGGATATTTCCGCATTTCATATCCGCCTGCAGACAGGTATTTTCCTGACAGCTTTTTTCCGCTCCTGTGTGGTCTGGCTGATTCTGACACTTTTTGAAAAATACCGGATGCTCCTTTTGAAAAAGGAACATGAAGAGCGTTATCAGCGCCTCGTTCTTCTCATTTCCAAACTGAATGGGGAAATGGTCTGGATGCAGAAAAATACTTTGCTTATTGAAGAGACAATGAATCATTCTTACAAATTATATCAGGAGCTGACGGAGGCCGATGTTCCGGCAGAATTATCTACTTCCGCTCTGGCAACTGCAAGAGATATCCACGAGATCAAGAAAGAATACCTTCTGATCATGCGTGGAATTTCCGAAGCACTGAACGAGGAAGTCGAACAGGACGGCATGTATCTGGAAGAGATTTTCACACTGCTTAAGACTTCCATGTTTACACTTGCTGATTCCATGGATAAGACACTGAATTTTAAATTTATCTGCAAAACAAATTTTTATACTTCCAAACATTATGAGTTGTTATCCATTTTCCGGAATCTTCTTATCAATGCACTGGAAGCCGCACAGGAACAGACTGTAACTCTTATGATTTCCATATTTTCCCAGGATGAAGCTGTCATTTTCAAAATTACAGATGACGGTCCGGGAATCCCGGTTGAATACAAAGATGAGATTTTTAATACCGGTTTCTCAACCAAAATTAATTTTGAAACCGGGGAAGTAAGCCGTGGAATCGGTCTTGGTCTTGTGAAAGATCTTGTCGAAAAACGTCTCGGCGGTTCAATCGAACTGGCATCCGTGCCGGGAAATACAACTTTTACAGTAAGCATACCAAAGAATCAAATTGAGGTGATCAAATCATGATGTCTTTTTATTTTATAGATGACGATAAAAACATTACAAACATTTTAAAACTGATCGTAAATACGCGTGGACTCGGTGTCTGTTGCGGAAGTGCGGAAAACGCAGCAGAGGCACTGGCAGATCTGCCTGTTATGCGCCCGGACATCGTTCTTGTCGATTTCCTTATGCCGGAGATGGACGGCATTTCTTTCATCAAGCAAGCGAAAAAAATTCTTCCGGACGCAGCCTATATTATGCTATCACAGGTTGCTTCCAAGGATATGATTGCTTCTGCCTATGAAGCCGGTGTAGAATTTTTCATCCAGAAGCCAATCAACAGCGTAGAAGTGGAATCCATCATCCGCAAAGTCAGCGACGGTCTTTCCATGAAACGGATGGTTCAGCAGATGCATAATATTTTTACCCCTGACACAAACAAATCCTCTGTTTCCAAGTCAGCAAATGAGCAGCAGATTGAGGCAAATCTGCGCACGATCCTTACACGTCTCGGAATTATAGGCGATACCGGTAGCAAAGATATTATTACGATCGTCAAATACATGTGTATGCACCCGGAAAGCGTGGATACAATGACTGTCAGCGAACTGTGCAGTAAATTCTGTGATAACCCGAAGTCCATGGAGCAGCGTATCCGCCGTACTGCGTTTAACGGTCTTGTCAATCTGGCACATCTCGGTCTGGATGATTACTCAAACGAGATCTTCGTTGATTATTCCAGTACACTTTACAATTTTGAACAGGTGCGGAAAGAAATGGATTGTATTCGTCAAAAAACTGTCAGACATGGTAATTTGAAGATTCGTCATTTTCTGACTTCTCTCGCTTTTCGTTGTCAAAATGCACAATGATTTATAATAATCGCGCTTATTTGTATGCATATTGTCACCTATTGAAACTTTTTGTAACCGTGCATATATATTATACCTATCAATAAACGGACGGACTTATAGAATTTTTAAATCAAAGAAAGTTGAGAGGTGTAACGTATGGTAACAGTTTTATCAGGTGTAGCTTTATTGGTCGCAACATTAGCAGTGTTTTCACTGTTCAGTCTTAAGATGCCGAAGGGATCGCTTGCAATGTCAGGTATGGCAGATGCAGCCGTTGCAACATTCCTTGTCGAGGCAATTCACAGCTATATCAGCGGAGATTTGTTTGGTATTTCATTTTTAAAACAGGTTGGAACCACATCCGGAAGCATGGGTGGTGTTGCAGCGGCAATCATGGTTCCAATCTGTATGGGAGCTAACCCGTTATACGGAGTAGTAGCCGGTGTAGCCGTTGCAGGTTACGGAATCCTTCCTGGATTTATCGCAGGATATATCGTAGGATTTGTTGCACCGATTATTGAAAAGAAACTTCCGGAAGGTGTGAACGTAATCGTTGGTGCTCTTGCAGTCGCTCCAATCGCACGTATTATCGTTGTAAGTGTAGAACCGGGTGTGAACATCTTATTATCACGAATCGGTCTTACAATTTCAGCAGCAACCGATCAGTCCCCGATCGTTATGGGATTCTTGCTCGGTGGTATTATGAAAATGATCTGTACATCACCGTTAAGTTCTATGGCACTGACAGCCATGTTAGGGCTGACAGGACTTCCAATGGGTATTGCCGCAGTTGCATGCTTTGGTGGTTCTTTCACAAACGGTATGATATTCCACAAATTGAAACTTGGTAACAGAGGTAACGTAATCGGCGTCATGTTAGAGCCTTTAACACAGGCCCCGATCGTAACTGCCAATCCAATTCCTATCTATTGTTCGAATTTCTTTGGCGGCGGACTTGCAGGTATCTCAGCGGCGGTATTCCACATTGTGAATAATGCGCCTGGTACAGCTTCTCCAATTCCTGGACTTCTTGCACCGTTTGCATTTAATGCGCCGGGAACTGTTGTAATCTCTCTTGCATTTGCAGCAGCAGGCGGTTTACTTGCAGGATTTATAGGCGGAACAGTTTTCAAACGCATCCGCGAGAAGAAAGGAATACTTGTAAAAGAAATTATCGCAGAAACTACAGAAGCTGTTGAATCTGAGGAAGCGCTTGAGCCGAGCGTATAAAAAAGCCCCCTTATTTTAACAACAAAATATAGAAAATATCCCCATTGTGGCACCACACACAATGGGGATATTTTTATTGTTATTTTCTGCGCTTATTACGTCCCGTTCAAGAAGCTACGCAAGCAGACGGAACAGCTTCTTAAGATCGATTGGTTTTGATATTTCAAATTCATCTACCTGCATAATGATTCTCTCTTTCTAAGGAAAAATATATTTTGTTTATGATTCCATAGAATATATGGCTTTTCTACCTCATTTTAGTAACATAACTGTTAAAAATAGGGGTTTCTAATTTTGTTGCATTTTAGCACTGTATGTAATAGAATAGATGTAATGTCCAGCAAGTCTTTCATCCGCTCATGAGCAATCTCATGTGGATTCAGGCTTCCAAATTTGGGTATCATTATATAAATATAAAATACATTATTTATTCAAAAATTTCAGAAAGGATTTCGTAAAATGGAATTATTAAAAGCTATTCTGATTCTCGTGATTGGATTTGTGTTACTTATCAAAGGAGCGGATTTTTTTGTCGAAGGAAGTTCTTCTGTCGCTAAGAAATTCCATGTTCCTGCCATGCTCATCGGTATGACGATCGTTGCTATGGGAACCAGTCTTCCGGAATGTGCAGTCAGCGTGACTGCGTCACTTGCAAATAACAACAGCCTTGCCGTCAGCAATGTCATCGGATCGAACATTTTCAATCTGATGGTTGTCTGTGGCGCCTGCGCATTATTTTCTCCTCTGACGATCCGCCAGGATACACTGAAGAAGGAATTTCCGCTCTCTATCATCTGTGCGGCACTGATGCTTGTACTCGGCTATATCGGCATGACACTCGGACACATTGATGGAATTATCTTCCTGGTTCTTTTTGTCGGCTATCTGCTCTGGATGATCCAGTCTGCAAAGAAAGCCCGTGCAGCAGTTCTCTCGGATCCGGCACAGTCAGGCCAGATAGAAGAGGCTGAATTTGTAGAAGAAAATATTGCAATCCTACCAACATGGAAGAGTCTTGTCTTTATTATCGGAGGCATGATCGCAATCAAATTTGGCGGAGATTTCGTTGTTGACGGTGCATCGTCCATTGCTTCCAGCATGGGACTCAGCCAGACACTGATCGGACTTACGATCGTAGCTATGGGAACCAGTCTTCCGGAACTTGTCACCTCACTGGTCGCCGCTAAAAAAGGCGAAGTTGATATGGCACTTGGCAATGTCATCGGATCAGATATTTTCAATATTTTATTCGTACTCGGAATTGCAACTGTGATCAGCCCGATCTCATTCCTGATGGAAAATGTCATCGACATTATCCTGCTCATTATTATGAGCGTGATCGTTCTTGCATTTGCATGGACCAAGCAGCAGATCAACCGCAAAGAAGGTATCCTTATGCTTCTGATGTATGCAGCTTATATGGTTTATATCTGTGTGCGCTAAATACTATTGGGTCATTTAATAATACAACTTTATAATATAATTGCCATAATTTATTAATAACACTTCTATAACGATAATCCCCCACAGCCTGTATCCATTCTGTTAATAAATCGGTACAAGCTGCGGGGATTTTTTTCTTGTATTATGATGCCATGATCATTATTCATAATCTGGCTACTACATCCAATTTTACACATATCTAAAAAAGGGCATCCTTATTCGGACTACCCCTTTTTTAAACTGTTTCGTATATTAAATATTCAACAGATCGCTGAATACTTTCAGTGCTCCGTCTGTCTCGTGTGCAAGTACACGTTTTGCGAGGACTTTTCCGAGCTGTACGCCTTCCTGGTCAAAACTGTTAAGGTTCCATACAAATCCCTGGAACATTACTTTATTCTCATAATGAGCAAGCAGCGCACCTAATGTCTTCGGATCAAGCTTCTCTCCGATGATAATACTTGACGGACGTCCGCCTTCGAAGTTCTTATTGCGGTTTTCGTCAGATTTACCACATGCAAATGCGACAATCTGTGCTGCAACGTTTGCACATAATTTCTGCTGGCTTGTGCTGTCCTGAATCACAACATCTGTGCCAATCTGGCTGTTCTTGAATCCGATAAACTGAAGCGGTACAATATCTGTTCCCTGGTGCAGAAGCTGGTAGAAAGAATGCTGTCCGTTTGTTCCAGGCTCACCGAAGATCACCGGTCCTGTCACGTAATCTACCGGCTCTCCGAAACGGTTTACAGATTTACCATTGGATTCCATATCCAGCTGCTGTAAATGTGCCGGAAAACGGCTTAAAGCCTGTGAATAAGGCAGTACTGCTGTTGCCGGATAACCAAGGATGTTTCTCTCATACACTCCGATCATAGCATCCAGAAGTGCCGCATTCTTACGCACATCTTTGTTCGTTGCAGATTTGTCTGCTGCCGCTGCTCCTTCCAGGAACTGTGCAAATACTTCCGGTCCGAATGCCAGTGAAAGTACAGCTCCACCAACTGCCGATGTAGAAGAATAACGTCCTCCGATATAGTCATCCATGAAGAATGCTGCAAGGTAATCATCACTCTTTGCAAGCGGTGATGTCTCGCTTGTTACAGCGATCATATGCTTACTTGCATCCAGCCCTGCGTTCTTTAATGCATCTTTTACAAAAGATTCATTGGTCAGGGTCTCTAATGTTGTTCCGGACTTGGATACTAGTACGAAAATAGAATGTGCAACATCAATGGAATTAAGAACTGCTGCCGCATCATCCGGGTCTACGTTACTGATAAATTTAGCTTCCATTTTAAACAGACCGTTTTTCTTTGCCCAGTTTTCAAGTGCCAGATACATTGCGCGTGGTCCTAGATCACTTCCGCCGATACCGATCTGTACGACAGTTGTAAACTTCTCGCCGGCTCCGTTTACAATCTCTCCTGCATGTACTTTGTTTGCAAAATCAGCAATCTTCTCCTGCTGTTCTACATAGAATGCTCGTTTATCTACACCGTCTGCCACAACTTTATCTCCAAGCTGTCCACGTGTCAGATGATGAAGTACAAGACGGTTCTCTCCTGTATTGATTACTTCTCCGTTGTAAAGTGCTTCGAATTTATCAACAAGCTGTGCTTCATCTGCCAGTTTGGCAAGTGCATCGATCACAGTATCATCTACTTCTTTTGCAGCATAATTATAATCAAGTCCCTCTGTCATAGAAACGCTGTAATTTTTCACACGCTCTGCTCCCTGCTCACCGGACATTGCTTCTGCAAGATTCACACGTTTTACATTTGCAAGCTCCTGATAAGAAGCCAGGGTATCTGTGTTCTTCCAATTTATCATAGTGATAGATTCCTCCTTTATTCTTACTTGTTCTCTATCTTTTACCTTTCTAGCATACCATACCGAATCTAACTTTTCAAACCTCCCATGAAAATGGTAAAAATTCTGTAATTTCCTCTCAAAATTCTCAGAATATGCTATACTTTTAAACGAACTCAGCGACTTATGAAGGAGCCTTATTTACTATGATGACAGAATTAGAAAAATACTATAATAAATTTAATGAAGAGAAGCGTCTGAATAGCCGGCACGGGCAGGTAGAATTTACAACTTCCATGAAATATATCCATGCCTATTTGCCGGATGATCCTCATGCGAAAATATTGGATGTCGGCGCAGGAACCGGACGTTACAGTGTCGCACTCGCCGAAGAAGGCTACGATGTTACGGCTGTCGAGCTTGTAAAATACAATCTTGGGATTTTAAAGCAAAAAAACAGTACCGTCAAAGCTTATCAGGGAAATGCCCTGAAGCTTTCACGGTTCCCGGACAAAGAATTTGACATGGTGCTTGTCTTTGGGCCGATGTATCATCTGCTCACGACAGAAGAGAAAGTACAAGCTTTGAAAGAAGCGAAACGTGTTCTGAAAGATGATGGTGTCATGCTTGTTGCATACTGCATGAATGAATACAGTATCCTGACTTACGGGTTCAGGCAGAATCACATTCTCGAATGTCTGGAAAATGGCAAGATCAGCAAAGATTTCCGTGTACAGCCGGAAGCGGAAGATCTCTATGATTATGTACGGATTGAAGATATGGATGCCTATAATAAAGCCGCCGGTCTGAAACGGATTAAGGTCATTTCAGCCGACGGTCCTTCGGATTATATGCGTCCGGTATTAAATGCAATGGATGAAGCCACATTTGAAGCATTTATCCGTTATCATCTGACCATATGTGAACGTCCGGAGCTTGTCGGTGCCGGATCGCATACTGTAGATATTCTCAGTAAATAATATCGAAATGCAGCCCGGTACAATCGTTTAAGCCGGTTCCGTCCTATACATTTTCTGATATCTTGTCAATAAATTCAAGAATGCCCTCGGCAACACATGGATTTATGATGCTCCCGGAATTTCTGATGTAATTTATTGGCGGCTGTAAATGCCACTCGCTCGGATTCATAGTTGTGACTTCTTTCGGAAAGCACAAGTGCAACTTTTAATTTTAAACGATTCATTTCTGGTAAAATTTATACGAACATAGTTTCGTCATCTGTGGTATAATAAAACCACTACCATTAGTAAGGGAAAGGGGAGCTTACATGAAACTTATTATTTGCGTTGATGACAACAAGGGCATGATGTTCAACCGGCGTCGTCAGTCGAAGGACCGCGAAGTGCGTCATGACATTCTTGCCTATACGATGCCGGAACGGATCTGGATGAATGAATACAGTCTGGAACAGTTTGAGACGGACGATACATCCCGAATCCAGGTTGCAAATAATTTTCTGATCCAGGCAGATGACAACGACTATTGTTTTATTGAAAACGGACAATATTTGATTGATGAATCGAGACTGGATGAGATTGTTCTGTATCACTGGAATCGTGTTTACCCGGCTGATTATTATTTTGACATTGATCTGCACGGCTGGACTCTGGCAGACCAGAAGGAGTTCAAGGGATTTTCACATGATAAGATAACGAGAGAGATATGGACAAGATGAAAAAATTAAAGTTATTACTTGCAAATATTATACTTGCCGGTGTGCTGGTGCTCGGTGGCTGTGCGGATGCCGGGGACAGTTCACAGTCTTCGTCTTCTAAAGAAACGACTACGCAGGAATCTGCTTCATCTGAAGATCAAAATACGAATGCCAAAGACAGTTCGGATGATACATCTGCACAGGCGGATTCCGGTAATACTGCCGGTTCTGATACCACAGGCAAGACAAAGGCTGCCGCTTCTAAGGCAAAAACTTCGGCTGTAAGTACTTCTAAGATACCGAAGTACTCTGGTTCGCCTTATATCAAGGTTCATAACAATGTACCGTTTTTTAAGAAGTCGGACCTGACGAAAAAAGTCTTTGAGAAGTACAGCAAATTAGATGCGCTCGGCCGCTGCCGCACTGCTTATGCCAATGTCTGCAAAGCAACCATGCCAACGGAAAAGCGCGGACGGATCGGTATGGTCAAACCTTCCGGCTGGCACACAGTGAAGTACAACAACGTAGACGGCAAATACCTCTACAACCGCTGTCATCTGATCGGTTATCAGCTCACCGCAGAAAATGCGAACGAAAGTAATCTCATGACCGGAACGCGCTATCTGAATGTAGATGGCATGCTGCCTTTTGAAAATATGGTTGCTGACTATGTAAAAGAGACAAACAACCACGTTCTGTACCGGGTAACGCCGATATATACGGATGAAAACTTACTGGCTGACGGTGTACTGATGGAAGCGGAATCTGTTGAGGACAAAGGCAAAGGCATTTCCTACTGCGTATATGTGTATAACGTACAGCCGGGAATCAAGATTGATTATGAGACTGGCGACAGCTCTGCGAAAGATACACGCCGTTCCGGACAGAGTTCCGCAAAAGGAACTTACATCATTAACGAGAACACGAACAAATTTCACAAACCGGACTGCCGGAGCGTGAAGATGATGAAAGATAAGAATAAGAAAACATATACCGGGAAACGCTCTGAGCTCATCAATTCGGGGTATGAGCCGTGCAAGAACTGTAACCCGTGATATTGTCACGGGTGGCTTTTCCGAATATTATAAAAATTATAAAACCGCATTACAGCAGCGATTAAACTTGCTGCAATGCGGTTTTTTACTTTCCTTTTTTTTATCTAATCGTTACCGGGTGCAAACTATCAGGATTTTGCTGTATTTTATGCTCGTTATATCCACTCTTCATTTCCGCCTGTTACTGCAAGGGAAATCAAAGCATCCATTTTCTCTACTTCATCTTCGCCCTGGATTACCTGTAATAATTTTGCCGTTTCTTCTATTACAGGCATCGGCTCATCCGGGCCGATCTCCATATCCGGCTGCTCACCGCATGCCGGACAGACCATCTGTGGTCTTACCGTAAGTGATAAGAAACGGTTCCCACACTCTTCACATTCATAATAGCCACACATCTGTGTGCCATCAGGTACATAATACATCTTTTATCCCCCTTTAAAAATACTTCTGTCTTTTGCTGATTTTTCTATCTTCTGTCAGAATCAAGCGCAAACTCTGTAATCACATTAATTGCAATAGCTGTAAGAATTCCTCATGTGGTCTGTCTGCATTCTTCTCATACCATGCAATCGCTCCGGGATCTCCACTCCGGTCCGAAAATGCCGGAAATAAAAAGCCAAACTGCGGCTCGCCCATCTCGTAATCTCCACTGACCGGCGCAAATACACCTGTCAGGAACGGATATACTTCTTCGGATTCCCACTGTTCTGTCTTGTCGTTGCCTTTTCTCGGCACATCATAGCAGCCATAAAACAGATAAAATCCATATTCCCTGTTTTGGTTAAGCTTCTCTCCCAGGATTTCGTAAAATGTTTCCAGAAGTCCGTCATTTTTGAGTTCACACTCTTTCAATGCCATCAGAAGCTGCCAAATACTTCCCGGCTTTTTTGCCGTCTTCGGAAATACATATTCTTTTAATTGCCTGTTTGTATCTGCAAACGGGATTGCCTTTGCAAGCTTCAAATTTTTTCCCTGATCCGCTTTTGATAATTTCAAGAAATGAATATTAAATGTACCATCCACATATCCTTCTTCATCAAAATACGCTCCTACAACTCTCGAAAAACAGTTACGGCTTATTGTCATGCGACGCGTCAGCTCCAGCATATCCTCCCGGTTTATTCTTCTCGTTTTTAACTCTTCTGCCATCTGTCTTTTTCCCCTTATATTCTCTATTCTTTATTATAAACGTAGCCTTTCTGCCTCGCAATCCTGTTTTTGCAAAAAAAGTTCTCCTATGATTTTTATTCGATCATAGAAGAACCTTTTAAATTCAATTCTTTTTCCTTTTTATTGCGGGGTTATAAATTTTTGTTACATTTCTTTATAGGAATCTTTACATTTTTTCAAGTTTTGTTTTAAAAAACTGAATCAAAGGTCCGTTGAAACATGCATTGATCACTGTACCAATTCCTGCAACAGCCCAGATTCCTGCTCCTGATGCGCTTGCAAATGCAATTCCAACAATTACTACAACCACATCTGAAAGTACTCTTGCTTTATGAAATGGGATTTTCTGATGTGTCAGCTTTTCAATAATGATTGCCACACTGTCATATGGTGCAATTCCCATATCCGCAACCATATATAATGCAACTCCCATTGATGCCATTAACTGGGCGAGTACAAGCGCAATTATACGAAGCGGAAGAGACATCTCTATCTGTACTACATCCTGTACCAGCCAACAAACAAAATCTGCGATATATCCGACAAAAATCATATTAATGATAGTTCCTGCACCAATGCAGTGCCTTGCCTGGAAAAATACTATTACAAGAATCACTGCATTCATCAATAACTGCCATGTTCCAAAACTCCAGCCGATAAATCCACTGATTCCAAGATTCATTGCACTGAAAGGATCTACGCCAAACCCGGACAAACGAAGGAAAGACACACACAGACCAATAAACAAGATTCCTAAAATCATCATCCCAGCCCGTTTTGTTATTTTCATTGTTCTTCTTTCCTCCTACTCCTTTTTCCCTTTTAACATATATATTCTTGATTCAAAATCCGTACACGGGACAGCATCTCCCGGCACTTCTCCTGCTGTTACATCAGAAGTGATAAGTCCAAAGTTCATCAGCTCATCTCCATAATTTTCTGTATGATTCCAGACATTTTCATAAAGCATATCCGGATTCAGTCCCTGTAAACGGACACGACTATACGGTTGATTAACTCCATTTAACACACGGTAATAACCTACAATCGCAAGTGTACGATCTTCATTGGTCACCATCCAGACGGTTTCATTTCCATCAAACGGACTCTTCAATCTGTAAAATGTTCCGAACTGCAACACTTCTCTGTATTCTTTCATAAATACAATCTGTTCTTTTACTTCTTTGATTTCTTCCTCTGTTAATTTATTCAGATCCAGCTCATATCCAAAGGTTCCAAAATATGCAACATTCGCACGGGTATGTAATGGAGTGTTACGAAATACCTGATGATTCGGAACAACCGATACGTGACTTCCCATACTGCTGAGTGGATAACACATAGAAGTCCCATATTGAATCTTCAGACGTTCAATTGCATCTGAATCGTCGCTTGTCCATCCCTGCGGAGCATAATATAACATGCCAGGATCAAACCTTCCGCCACCACTCGCGCAGGATTCAAATAATACTTCCGGAAATGCCATTGTCAGACGTTCATATAAATCATATACGCCTAAAATATAACGGTGAAATATCTCTCCCTGCCTGTCTGCCGGAAGTTTTACACTGTAACACTCTGTAATGCTGCGATTCATATCCCATTTGATATAAGATATCTTAGCTTCTGACAATAATTTTTCCATCATATTATAAATGCAATCCACAACTTCTTTTCTTGAAAAATCCAGTACATACTGATATCTTCCATGAGAAGTATTCCTTCCCGGGGTCTGAATGATCCAGTCCGGATGTGTACGATATAAATCTGAATCTTTGTTTACCATTTCCGGTTCAAACCAGAGACCGAATTTCATCCCCAGATTCTCAATTCTTTCAGATAAGCCTTTTATCCCATTTGGTAAAAGATCCGGATTTGCTACCCAGTCACCAAGACCGGCTCTGTCATTTCTTCTTGCGCCAAACCATCCGTCATCCAGTACAAATAACTCAACTCCGCATTCTTTAGCTTTTCCGGCAATCTCAACAAGCCGATCTTCCGTAAAGTCAAAATAAGTTGCTTCCCAATTATTATTCAAAATTGGTCTGGTCCGGTCTCTCCAATATCCTCTTGCCAGCCTTTTGGCATATAATTTCTGAAAAGTCTGACTCATTCCATTCAGTCCCTGATCACTATATACAAGCATTGCTTCAGGCGTCTGAAAACTCTCCATAGGTTCTAATTTCCAATCAAATCCTGTCGGATTAATACCTGCTGTAATTCTTGTAACATCATGGGTATCCACTTCTGCCTGTATCCGAAAATTTCCACTGTATATAAGGCTAACACCAATGGCTTCTCCTACATTTTCATCTGTATTCTCTCGTTTCAATACCATAAATGGATTATGCTCATGAGAGGAATTTCCACGCATACTATCGATTGCTGTAATTCCCTGTTCTAAAACTCTGTTTTTCACATAACGCTCTCTTGACCATGCACCGGATAACTGCATCCATATATAATCCTTGTCCGGAAGATCCAGACTTAAGCTCATCATATTTAATATATGTAAATTCTGATTTCCACTATTTTTTAAACGTGCACTTCTTGCTATTGCACTGTATTGTTCAAAAATAGTATATAACAACTCCAGCTGAGCACCTGTCAAAGAATCTTTCAGGAAAACACGCAGTGTCTGTGCTTCTTCTTCTGCTTCTGTGTAAGTTGCCGGAAGTCCGGAAAGTTTCGGTTTCCCGGATGAGATCTCATATCCATCATACTGAAATTCACTGATTCTGCTTCCATTTTCCTGCAATAACTCTATTGCCGGATGTCTGTAATCTGTTGTCCCATAAACCGGATATTCCTGTCTGATATGTTCCAACGAAAAACTACGATCCCACTCATAAATATAAGATGTCATTGGTCGTCCACATTTTTCCACCAAATAGGAGAAATCTGCCTTATCATGAATTCGTTTACCAAAATACAGTTGTCCTAAATGCCCATTATCTAATACGCATAAAATATAGCTGATTTTGTCATTATATAAATGAAATGTTTTTGTTTCCTCATGGAAAATAATTTTTCTCATAAACTACCTCTTTTATTTTTATATTTAAATTATGCATCCTGCTTTCTGGCATGCATTTCGTTTACTTTTCTTGTAACTTCTTCCATCTTCTCACCTTTTAAAATATAATATTTTTTGTAAATACCAAAACTAACAATTGCGAGAATAATCGGAATGATAATCATCAATACGCGGATTCCTAATACGGTTCCTGCACTTTGGGCTGTTGCTTTTGCATTGTATCCTACAATCTGAAGTCCGATTCCGGTTAAGCCACCTGCAGCAGCTGTTGCTGCCTTCATAAGAAATGTCTGTGCAGAACAAGTTACACTTTCATTACGTACTCCGAATTTTACTTCTCCATAATCAATTACATCTGCCATACAGCAAGTTGTTACACCAAGTGAAAGTCCTGAACCAAAGAACAGCAGTGCACAGCAGATTACAACCAATACCTTGCTCTGCGGAGCAACATATCCTGCTATTCCAAGAAGGATGAAACCCGCAATCGGAAGTCCACATGCAAATGCATACACTTTTTCACGGCTGATCTTGCTGGCGATTTTCGGGAAAAATACAAGTCCGGCCATTTCAGCGATGATCGCAAATCCAAAAATAGAATACAAATATTCATCATGGCAAACGCATTTGAAATAATAAACAGCAAAACTTTTTGCAATCTGTGTACAAAGATTAAATGTCAGAAGCAAACCTATAAAAGCAAGCAGCTGATCATTTTTCACAATTACGTGAAATGCCTGTTTCAAACTTGTTTTTTCTGCTGATGCACCAACTGTAGATTCTTCTTTTACATTGAATACTGTAATACCGATCGTAATGATAAATACGACTGCGATAATAATAGCAAATAAAGTGTATCCTTTTTCTGCATAAAGATTACTTTCTCCTGCAAGCTTATTCAGATGATTAATAATATAAAGACCAAATGTTGCTACTGAGAATCCTGCAAGACTTGCAAAAAATCTCGGAATGACAGATACTTTTTCACGTTCATGCGGATCATTGGTCAAGTTTGGAAGCCATGACCAATATGGAACATCCATAATGGTATAAGTCATTCCGTATAAAATATACATTACAGATACATATATATACAAGGCAGTTCCTGATAAATGAAAGCTATGGAACAGTAAAACAAATACAACAGAATTCACTAAAGTTCCGATCACCAGCCAGATTCTAAATTTACCAAACCGAGTATGTGTATTATCTACAATCATTCCCATCATCGGATCATTGATTGCATCCCAGATTCTTGCTACAAAAAACAGTACTCCGACGAATGCCGGTGCCAGATACAAAGTATCTGTAAAATAAAGCATTAAAAATGCTCCTACCAGATTACAGATGGCATCTTTTCCAATAGCTCCAATACCAAAACATAATTTTTCTCTCGTAGATGCGTATTTATACTGCGAATTTCTCTGATTTTCTTTTTGAGTCGCCATAATTCTCCTCCTCTAATATTCCTTTATTTATTTGTTATCTGAGTGAGGAATCTTGTGCACTTGTTCCTTTTTTCCATAATGCAAGTATAACGCGAAAAAAAAGACATCCGTTATACCATTTTGTTAAGAATAATATCCCAAATGTTAGGTATATGATGTCTTTCAGAACATTTTATCTATTGCTTTCTTTATTTTTCTCAATATCTTTTACATAAATCGTTTTATGTTTTTGATATTCTTCCAATTCATTTTGTGCAGAAATCAGTCTTGTTCTCGCCTTCTTACGGTTACTGTTCCGATATACACTTGGTGTCATTCCTATTTTCTGTTTGAATACTTTTCCAAATGCCAGCGAATTGCGATACCCACAGGAAACTGCAATGTCTTCAATCGACTGTTCCGTAAGTACGAGCTGTTCTTTTCCTCTCGAGATCCGAAATTCTGTCAGAAAATCTTTTGGCGAAATTCCAAGGCTGTTCATAAAAATTGTATATAAATAACTTCGGTTTAATGCCAGATATTCTGCTATATCTGCAACTGTGATACCTTGCGAATAAGAATTTTTAATATAATCAATCGCTTCCTGTACATGCATGCTTTCTTTTGTATTATCTGCATATTCTTTAATCTCAATGCCTCGTGCCAGCACCGAAAAAAACTGGTACAACTTTCCTTGGAGATAATACAGATTTTCTGCTGTTGACTGGGTATGACGAAGCATTTCAAAAACGATTTCTTTTAATTCATCTCCATATTCACATTCACAGGTCAGCTGTCGCCCGTTTAGTCCCAAATCCCGCACGAATCTGGAAGCTTCTGTCCCCCCAAATCCGACCCATAGATATGCCCACGGTTCTTCCTTGTCTGCCTGATAAAACGTCAGACTTTCCGGTTCAATTAAAAATGCCTGTCCTTCTGACAGATGATACTTGTTTTCCCCCACCTGATAGATGCCTTTCCCCTTCATTACATAATGTAATATATAATTAGGCCTGGAGGCCGGTCCATAGCTATGCAGAGGTTCACATTCTGCATAGCCACAAAAACTTAAATGAAAATCTTTAAATTTTGGTTTTAATAATTGCAATACATAAGAATCTTCCATAATAACGTCCTCTTTTTACAAACACAAAATAACTGGATGTTCTTTTCATTTTTACAAACTGATAACACCGGAATGTTCTCTCCATTTTTTCCGATATTCGCTCGGTGACATCCGGTAACGCTCTTTGAATGCACGGTTAAACGTCCGCTGGCTTTCAAATCCGCTGTCCAGGCAGATTTCTATGATTGAATCCCGGGTATTTTCCAGTCGCGAACATGCATAGCGGATTCTCGCATCATTTACATACTGATTAAAATTGTTGTGAAATGTTCCCGAAAACACACGGGAAATCGCATATTTACTTACGCACAGATCCTGTGCCATCTTATCCAACGTTATATTTTCCCTGAAATGTCCGGAAATATATGCTACTGTCTGATAGATCAGATCATCACTTCCAACCTTGGATTTTTCATCCAGATCCAGAAGCGGTACACATCTTGCAAGCACGATCTGTAAATACGCTTGCAGAATCGTGAACTCCCATTCCTGCGTCAACATCATGCGATACAGCGCATAAATAACCTCTTCTCCCAGTTCGCTCCTTTTGATCACTGGCATGACAGGCGCATATTTCTGTAACTCTTCACCGAAGGATCCGATACTTCCTGCCGCTATATTTACAAGATAAATTTTATGTGCATCTGCGCCAAATACCTGATAATGGTGGATGATATCCGGAAATATAATTCCCATGTCTCCTGTTTCCAGATGATAAAGCTCCTGTCCGACACCCAGCTCCAGCGTTCCTTCCGTCACATAAACAAGCTCCAGCGTATTGTGAAGATGCGGCGCAACGTGACGTGCCCTCTTCTGCACTGCCTGGATATTCTGTTTTGTATTTTTATATTGTAAATGCATAATCTCTTGTCCGCCTCTTTTATTTTCTGCTTTGCTTTACTCTGTATCCAAGGTTATCACTTTGATATTTGAAATGCAATATTTGTCTACTTTTTTGTCCGATTTGGCAAGCATTATCTGTATTTTCATCTTATAATGACCATGTAATCAAGAGAAAGGAGTGAATCGATATGATGAAAAGAATTAAAAATTACTTGCACGAGGTTATGGATTTCTATGGTGCTAATTATTTATATCTCGCAGCAATGTACCGTCACTAAAAAAGGACCTGCGGACTGCATGGTCCTTTTTTCATGCTTATTTTTATACTTACTTTCAGCTTATAATCTTAAGCCTTTTATTCTCTGCAGCTCGTCCTCGTGATTGCATGAGGTGTGCTGTACCAGACTTTCTTATATTTTTTAATATTCTCTTTTAAAATCGCCTTCATCAGCTGACAAATATGTCCAACCTGGTCTTCCATCTTGTTGTCAACCGTACCGTAGATCTCTCCTGTCATGATCTTCCGATTCATTTCCGGGCTATTGTTAATTCCAAGGATTACCGGCATCTGCAAATGATGTTTTTTATAATAATCGTAGACGCCCAGTGCCATATCATCATTGTTGCATATAACAGCTTCCGCGTTGTTAATTATTTCTTTATCCAGTTTTGCAAATTTTATTGTCGCCAGTTCTCTCTTCCAGTCCGCTGACAGATTTGCTCTCTGATTCATAGGCATATCTTCGCTCGACTCAAGAAATCCATTTGTCCGGCGAATGGCATCAAAATGTGTTTCCTCTCCTTCTACAAGCACATAGTCCAATTTCCCGTTTTTGTTCCGGTCAATCTTTCCTTTCTGTTCCTCCCAGATTTTCTTTAACATTTCTCCCTGCATGGCTCCGGCTGCTTTTGCATCTGTTCCTACATACCAGACTTTTTTTACAATTTTCAGATCCTTGTCATCTGCTTCACGGTTAAATAATATGACCGGAATGTCTGCATCTTCCGCATCATTGATCATGCTTGCCGCAGAAGATGGCTCTACCAGATTGACAAGAATTACATCATACTTCTGTGCATACATGCGCTGTAGCTGCTTTTCCTGCTTCCGGCTGCTTCCTTTTGCATCGTAAATCTCGTAGGAAACTTTCTTTCCTTCTATTTTCATCTGTTCCATCTTATCCTGCAGATCCTTTATATAACTCTCCATAAAAGTATCATCCAGATCATACGCTGCAATTCCTACATGCACGTACCGGTCTTCCTTTTGCGGCATTTTCCATAGGATAGTAAGAATGACCAGGAACATGAAAAGTCCCACTAGTATCAGATTGTATTTATCCATTTTTGATTTCATTTTTGCTCCTTATCCGGCAAATAATGCATCATATTTACCGCTTTCCATCGTCTCTCTGTCAAGCTTTACCGGCTTCAGAGTGATCGTTTTCATCTTCATGCTTTCGTATCCGAGTTTATATGTATTTTCCAGCAGGATCTCCTTTTTCTTCCCGTTTTTTACCTGCTCCAGAACCGATGTCTTTACCGGAAGCCGGTACGCTTTTTCTTTACTCTCTGCAAAGGAAGCGTAATACTTAAATTCTTTTTGCATTCTATCTGTCACAGCAAGAACATCCTTATAAACATAGCCATCTGCTTGTTTCTCCAGATAGTTTTCCGGATAGACAAGCACGACACCTTTTGAATTATTTTTCTTTTCTTCTTTTATCAGCTTTTTCAGTTCTTCTGCTGACATCTGTTCTTTGTACCAGACATCTAATTTCACCTGATGATCGTATGCATAATCGCGGATTCCATCCTGTAATGCCGACAGATCTTCCGGTTCATTTTTCGGAAAAACAACTGTCATTCTGCTTCTTTTTTCTATTTTGCTGTGCTTCGTCATAAGCCCGGTTGATACCAGTGCGATAAGCAGAAGCAGCAATATCAGAACTGCATGTTTTTTTCTACTCTGTCTCATCCGTTTCCTCCATCTTCGGAATTGTAATTGTCGCAGTTGTTCCTTCGTCCAGCTCACTCGTGATCGTGATTCCATATTCCTCACCATAGATCAGCTGGATCCGCTCATTTACATTCCGCACACCGATTCCGGATCCACGCTTGCTGGATACCACTTTATTGTGCATAATATAATCTATTTTTTCCTGCGTCATTCCAAGACCATTGTCTGCTACATCTATTCCTATATTTCCGTCCTTGTCATAAATGTGGATCTCAATCTCGCCGTCCTCATACATGCCTTCCATTCCGTGATAGATTGCATTTTCCAGAAGTGGCTGTATCGATAACTTCGGACAAAGGTATTTCAATAACGCCGGATCTGCTTTTACTTTAAATTCAAATTTATCCTTGAAGCGGATATTCTGGATTGCGAGATAGCTGGTCGCATGCTCCAATTCCTTTTCCAGAGGGATCATATCTTTTCCCTGGCTTAAGGAAGTCCGGAAAAATTTTGCAAGCAATGAAACCATCTCGCCGGCACCTTCATATTCTTCACTGCGGATCATCCAGATGATCGAATCTAATGTATTATATAAGAAATGCGGGTTGATCTGGGACTGCAGAAGCTTCTTCTCCATCTTCTGCTTCTCTCTTTCATTCTCACGGATTTCTTCCATCTGCTTCTGTAATTTATCTGCCATAATATTGAAATGTGCACTTAAATTTTTCAGCTCACCGATTCCTTCTTCTTCTGCTTTTACTTCATAATTTCCTTTTCCAAATTCCTGCATCGTCCGAAGCAGACGGTAAACCGGATTCGTAAAACTGCGAAAAAGCAGAATATCAAGGAAGATCAGAATCACACCAACGAGCAAAAGTGTAAACCATGCCACGGAATAGAGATTCCGGGTTTCCAGATCCAGACTGGACATGGAATTTACAAGCACAACATTCCAGCCGGTATAACCGATCTGCTGCCGCATGAGCATCCATCTTTCTCCGTCTGCCCTGTATATTTTGTAATTTTTACTCGCAAGTGCCTCCTTTATCGTCTTCTCCTTATAAAGGCCGGAAACAATCTGTTTTTCAAATGGGTGATATAATAATTGGTTATCTGCATCTAAAAGATAACAATATGCGGACTTCTGATTTTTATAATGCTGCAAAACAGAATCCATCGAATCCGTATAATAATCCAGCAGAAGAACTCCTGATTTCATACTTCCATGATCGATATATTCTACATAGCGGCTGATTTCGTAAATATAGCAGGACTCTCCATTCAGCAGTAATTTCTTCTGTCCATAATTTATCGTCTCTATGTTTTCTTTCGCCTGACGGAACCATGTCGTTTCGCGAATCTCTTCTTTCTGCATATTTTCCATATTCTCAGAATGCCATAAATCTCTGCCGTTCGCATCATACAATGCTGCCGCATAAATCGTGTCTGTTTCCCGGTTGATACGCTGCTGCATTTCTTCACTGAACAATCTGCCACTCACATCATATTCCTTGATCTCCTGATAATATATAGAATTTGTCAGATCATTCATGTTGTCAATTTCTTTTTCCAGGCTCTGTGCCAGTGCATTTTTTTGTTTTCCTGTTTTCTCAATCGCATCTTTCTGAAAATATGTAGAAAAATAATAGGAAAATAACAGCATGCAACTAATAATACAAACTGCAATAGATGCCGACATCACAACCGGAAATACAAGTCGGATGCTTATTTTTCTATTTTTCATGTTCCGCTCCTTCCAGTTTCCTGTACTTCACCGGTGACATACCGCAGTTTTTCTTAAATACATAGCTGAAATAATTCGGCTCCGGATAACCTACCATTGCACCGATCGCATGGCTCTTATAATCCGTCTGCAAAAGCAGTTTCTTCGCTTCGTCCATTCTGCGACTGATCAAATAATTCAAAAATGTGCCGCCCGTCTCCTGCTTAAATATTTTTGAAAAATAGGATGTGCTGACATGCAGTTCGTCGCATACGGATTCTACGCTGAGATCCGGATTCTGGAAATTCTCTTCTACAATCTTTCTCGCATTTTCCGCCAGAATTACATTATTATCTATCTGCTTTTTCTGGATCAGCGAACGGATGAGCTGACAGTAATTCATCAGCCAGTGCTCCAGTTCTTCTCCTGTACTTAAGGAAAGGATCTTCACTGCCATCTTCTTGGAACCGGCAAATTCTGTATCGGATGTGATCTGATATTTCTTATAAAATCTTGCAAATGAAAAGGATATCTCCAGAATGACAATCTGATATTCATTCAGGTTATAATGCCCCTTATGCAGCCATGCAAGTAATTCTTCCACCTGATTTTTCAGTTCTTCTTCCGAACAGTGTGTAATGCTTTTTCCAATCATTTCTACCTGTGTGTTCCAGTCATCTTCCACTTCCTGAAGAGGCATAATATCATTGTAATAAGTATAACTTTCTTCCGGAAGGACGAGGTTATAATCCAGCGCCTCCACCGCCTGTTCGTATAACACCGGCATATCTTTCAAGCGTTCTGCATTTCCACTGATCCCACAGGAAATCCTGCTGCCAAAAATACGCTCGATCAGCACAGCCGTCTCGTCGATCGTACGGGTGATTTTCCCGATATCGTGTTTTTTGTTACTGCCAAGGATAAATATTTCTTTATCACTCATACCAAATTCATACACATTTGCAATCTTTTCCAGCGCTTCCTTTAATGTCTCTTTGATCGACAGTTCACTTAAGATATCCTTTTCCTCGCCTTTTTGCACTTTGACTGCTACTACTGAATAAACAAAATCTGAAAAATCAAGCTTTAAACTTTTGATCTGTTGTTCCCGCTCTTTTACATCCATTGGCTCGGTAACAAGACGGGTGAAAAACTGCTGCCTTAAAAGTGGGAGACTCTCTGCATAGGCATGTTCCAGCCGGGCGCGGTTTATTTTCTCATCGTATTCCCTGTCCAGTTCTTCATGCATATCTGTCAGAAGCTTTCGCATCTCATCATAGTTGATCGGCTTCATAATATATTCCGACACGCCATAGCTAATTGCAAGGCGGGCATATTCAAAATCATCCCATCCGGAAAATAGAATGATCTTCGTATTCATGTAATTTTCATGTATGTTCTTCGCCAGTTCCAGACCATCCATAAACGGCATCTTGATATCACTGATCACCAGATCCGGATGATATTCTTCCATGAGTTCCAGCGCTTCTTTTCCGTTCTGTGCCGTTCCCGCAACTGAAAATCCAAGTCCCTCCCAGTCAATACCTCTTTCCATTCCATGAAGGATCTGCTGTTCATCATCTGCTAAAATAATTTGAAATGTCCTCATTGTCACACTCCTCATATTCATCTTATATAACCAATGGCTTTTTCCCATATTATAACACAAGACAAGCCGATTTTATCCCTCTAAAATCGACTTGTCTTATTTGTTCACTATGATTATTTTATCTATTCTTCAACCACAGAACCAGTGATCTTTGCTACGACTTTTTTCATAAATTCATCACTTAATTTGTATTTACTCTTAAATACAACATATGCAAGAATAACTCCAATAGTCGGTACAACACACATTAAAATACGGATGGAATTCTGTGTTGCAAATGACTGAACAGCATTCGGAACATATCCTGTAAGTTCCAGAACAAATCCAATTGCCAGTGATGTAAATGCAGCCGTCAGCTTAACGATCAATGTCTGCAGGGAGAATACAACTCCTTCATTTCTGTTTCCGAGCACATACTCGCCATAATCTACGACGTCAGCAAGGAATACAGTTGCACATCCAAGTTCCAGACCGGTTCCTGTCTTAACAATTACACCTGCGATTGCAGTCAGTGGAATATTTGTCGGGCATACAAAGCCAACAACTAACAGAAGAATTAATCCGATCGGCGGAAGTACACATGCCATTAAGAATGCTTTCTTTCTGGATAAAATTTTTGTAACTTTCGGGAAGATCAGAAGACCTACTACCTCAGCAACAGATGCACTGATCATAAATGCAGATAACATTCCTGCATCGTTACATACATAACTGAAATAGTATGTTGCAACTCCCATGATAGCCTGAATTGCTACGTTATATAAGAGGATCAGGAGAACTGCCCATCTTAACTGGTCATTTTTCTTAATGACTGTGAAAATATCTTTGAATTTCATCTTATCCTTCTTATCGACATTATGCTGGATCTTTGGAAGATTCAGTACACATACTGCCATTGTAAAGATAAATGTTGCTGCAATGATTAATGCAAATCTGTGGTATCCTGTGTAATCTCCACCAAGGCCTTTGATGATCTGTACACCAAATCCTGCGATGATCAGTGACTGACCGATACTTGCGAAAATACGTGGTAATACGGATACTTTCTCACGTTCCTGCGGATCAGAAGTCAGGTTCGGAATAACTGACCAGTATGGAATATCCATGATCGTATAAGTCATTCCCCACAGAACGTAAATAACGGATGCGAATACGCAAAGGCTTACACCTGATAAATGGAAGTCTGTAAATACGATTACAAATACGAATGCATTGATCAGAGTTCCGATTACAAGCCACGGTACGAATTTACCGAAACGGCTTCTTGTGTTATCAACGATCATTCCCATGAATAAATCGTTAAACGCATCCCAGATCTTTGCTACAAAAAACATAGTTCCGATGAATGCCGGTGCTACTTTAATAATATCTGTAAAATAGATCATGGAAAATGTTGCGATCATTCCATAAATCAAATCCTTACCCAATGCCCCAAACGCAAAGGAGTATTTTACTCTTCCAGGAATCTTACCCTGGTAAACTACGCTGCTTTTACTGTTGTTGTTCTCCATTCCCTTTATCTCCTTCTTGTGCTTTTCTTTACATGCACTTATCTTTAATGTGACTAAAGTTTAACATTCGAAAGGAAATATGAACATTTGATATTCTACTCAAAAAATATGAATTTCTATTTTTCCTCGTTCTTTCCACATGAAACCCGGTATGCTGCAATGCTTTCAAGCAAGTGGGAAAACGGTCTGTTTTCCGCAAACTTATATCTACGGCACAAAGTCTTTATTGAATTATGGCAATCGAAAGGGGATGCGAAAAAACTCGATTGAGTTTTTTCACATCTCCCTTTTTAAAAATCGATAAATATTTTTACATACATGAGAGTTTTTCCCAGGATTGCAAAATCCACTCTTTCTTCGCACATTCGATTGTATATGTCAGCTCTTTCTTGCAGCCGGTTTCTCTGCGCCTTTTTTCTTCCTGCATAAATATCTCCTGAATTTTCTTCCACTTCAGATTACCGTCTCCGAGTGCAAGATGCGCATCTCTATCACCATGATTATCATGTACATGAATGTGCGTAAGATAAGGATTTAATCCCTGCGCCCATTCTTCTACCGGCTGGGCTGAATAGCAGTTGGCATGTCCGATATCCAGACACAAGCCAAAATTATCTGCCTCTACCTGATCTGCAACCGCTTTTAACGGCTCCCATTTTGGATCTAATACATTTTCCAATGCAACTTCTATGTCTGAACGTCCTTCCAGAAACTGGTTCATAAATTCTGCAACACGCTCTGCCCATCCTTCCAGAAAATAGACCTGCGGATAATAACAACTATGATATACAATCTTCTCTGCGCCCAGCTCTCTTGCAGCTTCATAGGACTGATCGAAGCGAAGTCTTGTCACCTGACGGATCTGGCTGTCATACGCCGCCGGATTCAGATCCAGAAACGGACCATGCAGCGTAAGATGTGCGGTGCCCATTACGTGAAACCTCTCTTTATATTCCGGCAAATGTTCTTCCCAGTGATCCAGAACATCTGCAATGGAAAAATCGATACTCTCCACGCCCATTCCTGTCTGTTCTATTATTTCTTGCATCTCATTATCTGCGATCAGGTGACTTGCGTATATCATAGTTAATCCTTTCTTCTGTTATATTTTTTTGAAAAGTCCCTGCTATTATGATCCCGGCTGATTATTTCGCAGTGTTATTTTACTCTCACAGTTTTCACTTCACTCCATCTGGAATGATATTTTTTCCCTTTGACTGTTTTATAAGTACAGGCTTTCACATAATATTTTCTGCCTTTTTTTAATCCGGTAATTTTCTTTTTTGTTGTCTTATTACTCGGTATCACCAGTTTCTTCTCCGTGCCTTTTGCGAAATTCTTATTTGTGCTATATGCAATCTCATACCCTGTTGTCTGTATACTTTGTTTCTGCACTTTCACTGTAAATGCTTTCTTTCCGGCAGATATTTTCACAATCTTTGTACCTTGCGGCTTAATGATAAAGGACAGTTTCTTCGTGAATCTGTACTTATTATATCCATTCACTTTTACCGTATAAGTACCAACATACTGTCTTCCTGCAGAATATTTTAATTTATAGTCGCTGTCTTTCTCAAGTACTTTTCTCTTTCTGTCTTTTACGATAACTTCCGGTGTAATCTTTTTACCGGTATACACATAATTTTTCTTTTGTAAATATATGGATTTTATAAACGGAATTTTCTGATCTCCTGCACTGTCTACGTAATCTCCACAACCACTGCAATAAATTTCATAACTACATTTTCCATCCTTTTTCAGTGTAGCCATTACAATATCATCCGCAACATAAACTCTTCCCATATACATATGATCGCAAATGACATCCTGTATTACGTCCGGATCAAAAGCTTCTTCATCCACACCCGTAGAAGACATGATGGTTACAAAATCCAGTTTCGGGCAGTTTTTAAATGCATATTTTTCAATTATTCTTACAGATGATGGAATCCATACCCGACTTAAATTTGGCAAATTTTCAAAAGCTCTTGCTCCAATCTTTGTTATATTATCCTTTCCTTTCACTGATTTGATTTCCACTTTCTCAATCTGATCCGCAATTCCATTCCACGGTCTGTCTTCCGGATTTTTATAATCTGGAATCTCTCCTTTCCCGGAAATCACAAGCGCAGTCTCCACCTGTTCCTTTTCATCGACTACATCCTTTTGTTCTTCCAAATACCATTTTAATGTTCCAACTTCTCCACTTATTTTGTCTGATGCATATGCAACCATCCCCAATTTTCCTGACATGAATATCAATACAAGGAACAATGTTGCAGAAAGTATAACTGTAGTTACATGTTGTTTCCAATGTTTCTTTTTCATACGCGTCTCCTTTCTGTTGATTGCTTCTACTCCCCTAGTATATTATCTACAATAAGTATAAAGGATATCTCTCATTCATACAACTATCCAAAGGTCATAAAAACCTCCAGATTAACGTCTTTTCTTCTGTCAATCTGAAGGTTTTCATGAAATCATACTATGTTTTATTCTATTTTACTTTCACAGTTTTTACTTTGCTCCATCCAGAGTAATATTTCTTACCTTTAACAGTCTTGTAAGTGCGGACTTTTACATAATAAGTCTTGCCTTTTTTCAGCCCTGTGATTAGGTATGCAGCGGATGGAATTTTTTTATATAACTTAACGCGATCACAAAAATTTGACAATATTCTTCCTGTTCATTTATTAACGATTGTGCTACAATCTTTGTTTGGAAGGTATTTCTATATAAGAAAAATGAAGGAGGTTTTTATTATGACAATACCAGAAAGAATCTCCGCTCTTCGCAAATTAATGGAAGAACGTGGTTACGACGTTTACATGATTCCAACCGATGATTTTCATCAGAGCGAATATGTGGGCGATCATTTTAAAGTAAGGGAATACATGACAGGTTTCACTGGCTCTGCCGGAACTGCCATTTTCACAAAAGACCAGGCTGGTCTGTGGACTGACGGAAGATATTTCCTGCAGGCTGAGCAGCAGTTAAACGGCACAGGTGTGAAGCTTTATAAAATGGGCGAGCCTGGTGTACCGACAGAAGAAGAATTTATCGCTTCGGTACTTCCGGAGAATGGAACACTTGGCTTCGACGGACGTGTTATCGCTATCGAAGAAGGTACTGCACTAGAAGCAGCCGTTGCAGCTAAAAATGGTAAGATCAACTATTCTGAAGATCTGGTAGATAAGGTGTGGACAGACCGTCCGGCACTTTCTGAAAAACCGGCATTTGCTCTTGGCGAAGAATACACCGGTGAGAGCACAGAAAGCAAACTTGCTCGTGTTCGCAAGGCTATGAAAAAAGCCGGCGCTGATGTGCATATCATCGCAGCTCTTGATGATGTATGCTGGATCACAAACCTGCGTGGAGATGACGTAGATTTCTTCCCGCTGCTTCTTTCTTATGCCATTGTAACAATGGATGAGATGAAGCTTTACATTGACGAGCGCAAGCTGAATGATGATATGAAAGCGGCTCTTGCAAAGAATAACATTACACTGCATCCGTACAATGCAATTTATGAGGATATCAAGAACTTAAGCGCTGATTCTACTGTTCTTGTTGATCCAAACAGATTAAACTATGCATTGTTCAACAACATTCCGGACGGAGCAAAAGTTGTACAGCAGGTAAATCCGACAATTGCTATGAAAGCAAAGAAAAATGATGTCGAGATCAAAAATATCATTAATGCACATAAAAAAGATGCCGTAGCCATGACGAAGTTCATGTACTGGCTGAAAACTAACATTGGTAAGATTGAAATCACAGAGTTAAGCGCTGCTGCCAAACTGGAAACTTTCCGTAAAGAGCAGGAAGGTTATCTGTGGCAGAGTTTTGAGCCGATCTGCGCATCCGGCGAACATGGTGCGATCGTGCATTATGAGCCGACTCAGGAAACAGATATCCCGCTTACTGAGAACGGATTATTCCTGACAGATACAGGTGGCGGATATTTAGAAGGATCTACAGATATCAGCCGTACTTTCGCATTTGGTAAACTGACACAACGTATGAAAGAAGATTTTACAACTGTTCTTCAGTGTAACTTCAATCTGGCACATGCCGTATTCCTGGAAGGAACAACCGGTTACAATCTGGATGTTCTGGCAAGAATGCCTGCTTGGAGACGTGGTATCAACTTCAACCACGGAACCGGACATGATGTCGGATACCTAATGAACATCCACGAAGCATCCTGCGGATTCCGCTGTGCAATCCGTGAAAAAGAGCATGCACCTCTGATGGCTGGTCTTGTAATCACAGACGAGCCGGGTATTTACATTGAAGGAAGCCACGGTGTCCGTACTGAAAATGAACTGCTTGTAAGAGAAGGCGAGAAGAATGAATATGGTCAATTCTTATACTTTGAACCGATCACTTACGTTCCGATCGATCTGGATGCCATCATCCCTGAGATGCTGACAGATCAGGAGAGAGAACAGCTCAATGACTATCATAAGAAAGTTTATGAGATTGTTGCTCCGCACCTGAACGACGATGAGCGTGAATGGTTGAAAGAGTATACAAGAGCCATCTAACGTAATAAGACCTTGAGCCACTATGGCTTAATCTAACTAATAGCAACACGCATAAATGCTGCCTCACAATGATATGTTCCCAATTTTCTGAATATATCATAACGAGACAGCATTTTTTATGATAGTGCCTGAGCAGGAAGTTATCCACCGCTGGCATCACTCTTTCAATATTCCAACTATTTCACAACCGCTTTCTTAATTTTTGACCATGCAGAATAGTATTTTGCATTTCCGGCTTTTTTATATGTACGGATACGCACATAATATTTCTTCTTTGATTTCAGATTACCAAGTGATGCGCTTGTTATCTTGTTCTTTGAAATCGTTTTCGTCTTGATGCTCTTCTTAAACTTCGCATCCGTTGTATACTGGATCTGATAACCGGTCGTCTCCTTCGTCTGCTTTGCCCATTTTACAGTCAGCTTTTTCTTTGTTGCATTTAAAGATTTCACAGATGTTCCTTTTGGAATGATCGTAAATGTTTTTGTAAAACTTCCGCTGTATGGTTTCCTGAACGTAATCTTCACCTTGTAGTTTCCGACTTTCTTACATCCGGATGGATAAGATACGCTATAATAAGAATTTGCAATCTTCTTACCGTTCTTATCTTTTGCAATTACAGATGGTTTCTTTACTTTTCCATCATAAGTATAGGATGCTTTTGCAAGACTGACTTTTCCAACTTTTTTCTCTGTCTCCGGAAGCTTCTCCCATTTTGCATACAATGTGAGATTCCGGTACATGTTCTTATCTTCGATCAGACCGTCCCGCTCAAACTCGGACTCCTCATCGTTCCAGGCAGACCATGCTCTCCAATATATGTATTTATAATTATTTCCGCTTCCATCTTTCTTAGAATTCCATCCGATAAATTTATATCCTGCTCTTTCAGGAATATATGGAAAGATTGCCATACTTGTTCCGCTGTCGGCGCCGCCAAGGTAATTACATTTCTTTACTTTCTCCCCATCGAGAGTTCCGCCATTGGCGTCGAAATTAAGTATATAGGATTCCTCATCCAGCGGTTCTGTACTCTTATATAAAGCAGTAATATTAACGACATCCGAATCCTTAAATACCGATTTGTCTACAGAAGAAATCACTTCTCCGTTATAGTCCCATCCGACAAATTTACATCCTTTTCTCTCCGGTTGAAATTCTGACAGATCAAGCGTACTGAACTGATCAGCGTCATAAGTAAGTCGCAGTTTCTTTTTTCCTTGTAACGTACCTGCAAAACCATCCAGTGTAATATAATAGGTTCCGGTGTCTTTAAGCTCCTGATCTGAGAACTTCGCCACAAGCGTATATCCGTTCTCATATTCTTCACCACTAATGTCCACTGACTTCGTAAACTTATCTATACTTAAATTTTTTACAAGCTCCGATCCGTCACTTTCTCTCCAGCCTTCAAAGACGTTCTTTCCGTTAAATGCTGTAATTCCTTTTGTAAGCTCCGTGATGTCTACGGTTGTTTCTCCCGGATCAACATTAAACCGGATGAGTTTTTCGTATTCTCCGTCAATATCTGCATCCCCGTCATCCCACGGAACTGACAAAACCAGAGAATATTTCCCATTTTCACTAATCTCCATGGCGTTTGCTTTTATACTGAAAAAGCAAATTGCCAGCAGACTGACCGCAAACATTGTAAACACATATCCTACTTTCTTTCTCACATTCATAGTATGCCTCCTTTCGTGTCATTTCCCTGTTGTTATAAATAAAATGTAGAACATAGAATGTGCCTTGGCACATTCTGGCGCCTGCGGCGTTGCTGAGCGCCTGTGACGCTCGTTTAGCAACGACCGAAGTGGAACGTAGACCGCTTGCGACATCATCATTGTACGCCGCAGTGCGCATCCTGCCGAAAGCTTTTTTATATAATGGGATATCCCATTATATAAAAATAAGATGCCGGGATGTTCCGTGCCTTACACTTTCACACCACCGACATCTTATCTATATGCATAGTATCATATAAATAGACTATCTACAACGTAGTTTCCATCTTAGTCACATTTTATTTCACAACAGTCACATTTTTCGCTCCTGCTTTTTTCAGGCGCTTCTGATAGGTTTTCTGATCTGCTTTTTTCGCTTTCAGCTTCATTTTGGAATCCGTTTTGGCAAATGCCTGTTTCCCGAATTTCGCTTTTCCGGCTTTAAACTGTACAGTTTTCAGATTCTTACAACCATAAAAAGCTTTATCTCCAACCCGCTTCACATTTGCACCAAATACAACGGATTTCAGTTTTTTGTTGGATTTAAATGCTTTTGATGCTACTGCTGTAACTGTGTATTTTTTCTTTGCGATCTTGATTGCTGACGGAATCTTAAGGCTTGTTTTCTTTGCATTTGAAATTCCGATTGCTTTCACAGTTCCGCCTTTTACAGTAACGCTGCTGACTTTGTATGCGATTCCTCCGGATACCACTTTCATTCCCGGCTTCACCTGTTTCTGAGTAGCAGTTCCAACCTTCACTTTACAAACCCGGATAACCGTTCCGCTCTCCTGTATAGTAGAAACAACTGTAATCTGTGCCTCACCGTCCCTAACACCTTTTACGATACATTTATTTCCAAATGTTTCCAGCTCTACTGCCGGATCGTCACAATAATATTCTACGTCAAAGCTCTCTGTAATATCATCCGGATATGGAATTGCATTTAATACCGTATATCCACCTTTTTTCATTTTCACATCCGTTTTGTTCAAATCAAATCCGTTACAATATATCTCATCATCAACCGGCTCTATAATATGTACTTTACAGCTTGCTTTTACTTTACCGTTTTTTGTAGATGCTGTAACTACCGTATCTCCAACACCAAGAATCTGTATCTCGCCATCCCCGGAAATCTTACCGACTTTTGAATTAGAGCACTTCCATACAAGCTCCTCGTTCTCACCGCTTCCTCCGATTACATAATATGGAATAGATAATGTATCTGTCTCATCATCATCTAAATAATCTGAATCTGTCTGGAAATACGTTTGTGTGATCTTATCATAGCCAAGTATAATCTTAGAGACTGGTTTTATTCTATCAGCACGTGTCCATTTAGCTGTGATTGTCATATCATCGTAAATTTCCATTTTCTTATCTACGCGGTACGTCTCTCCGTCGTCGTTTGCGTACCAGCCACTGAAAACATAGCCTTTCTTTGTTCCCGTTTTAGGAAACTCAGCACTGTCTCCATCTGCTACATTCTGTATGGAAAGAACTTTTTTACCATCCATGAATTTTACCTGGTGGTATTTTGTCTGTAAGGTATTTATATTTTCATTCACCCATTTGATACGCGCCTGAATCCAGCCTTTAAGCTGATCCACACTCTGCTGGAAAGTTTTATCTTTTTCGTCTACATCATAGTTGCCGCCATACTGATAAGCATTATATTTCATAGAATTGCGGATTTTTTCTGCATACTGATCGATCTGACCGCCGTCTTTGCTGGCTTCTTCCATCACTTTTCGGATCTCTGTCCAACGCGCGATCATTTTATCAGCAAAATCTTTATCCCTAAATAACCGTCCAAACCAGACATTCTCCTTCATTGCCCAGCCTTCGCAGTTATATTCATTGTATTCATTATTGCCCCACGCTACATAATCGAAATCCCAAAGCGGTCCCCAGAATAATTTGCCATTCCGTGGTTTGTATAAATAAGTACTTGTGCTGCCAAACGCATCACCGTTCATACTGAATTCCTGCATCCAGTAATAATCAATCGCTGCATCGACATCCATATATTCTGCGTAAGATTTTCCGTCCTTTTTGAAATCTTTTCCATATATCGCATCTTCTGTATCCTGCACATATTTAGAAATATAATTATACTGCGCTTCATTTTCATAATCTTCGAAAGAAGGTCTTTCGATCAGATAATCTGTGCCTTGTTTTGTATGAATGATCTTTCCATCTTCATCTTTGTATGGAGACATTGAAAGCAGATATCCGCCTGTGATCGTCGGCTCATCTGTTGCAGCTTTGGATTCGTCATCTGCCTCCAGATCATCGATATCTACACGGGAGTTTCCGACGCGTACCTGTTCAGAGAGCAGATAACTTCCATAATATTGTCCATTCATGACAACATCAACATATACACACTCCGGTGTGTAAGCCATGCCAAGTTTTTTACCCATCCAGTATGTAATCTTATTACGGATATGGCTCGGATCATAATAATCAGCTAGCAGAACCCAGTGCTTGTTTTTACCCATATTAAACAGATTTGCTTTTTTATCCAGCTTGATCTTGTATGGATTCTTCCCGGTGCCCCATGTGGAATTTCCACGTCCGCGGATATATTCCATTGAATAGGTTTCAGTCTTCAGATTGTTCGTCTTTCCTTTATCGTTGGCATATTCGCAGGTGTATCCATTCGGGATCTCCACCTTCATATCACCGTAGCACTCTGTATCATGCTGCTGGTCACCATTCATCGAATCAATGCTTCCTTTTGTCTCATCGATATTAAAATATATGGTCGGGACCGTACTTTTCGTAAATGTAATCGCACGTAGTGCCATTCCGGTTGTTGTCTCATTTTCACCCGGAACAATCTTAAACGATACTTTATGCTTTCCGGTAATTTTCTGCTCGGATACACTTGTTGTCTCGATTTTGGTGTACCATTTTTTTGCACGTTTCTGCTCTGCAGGTCTTACTTCTGCAAATGGAGTTGTGTTGTCATCCAGATAAAATTCCAGTTTTGCTTTTGTTCCTTTTACTGACAATGCATCAACATCCACTCTTCCGATCGTTCCGCCGGAGAAATCAAATTCATCCGCAAATGTAAATGTGTTGTCTGCCACATCCGTCGAATTGCCGGACACAAGAAGTCCTTCTGCTGCCTTGCTGTACGCGGCTTTTACCTGTTCCGGATTAGACAAAGTAATTTTCTGTTCATTGTAAAGACCTGAAATATTCTGTATGTCAAATGCGTCTTTCGATTCTGTATCCGCATCAGACACTGTGCCATCTGCCGCATCATTACCCGCGTTACTTTCTATGCCTTTTTCATTCTGTCCTGCCTGTGCTGCCACCGGAAGCTCCGTCATAGTCGCGCACAATGCTGCTGCCATTGTTGCTGCCATAAGCCTCTTCACAAATGCGTTGCTCTTTTTCATCGCTTCTCCTCCTCGCTCTTTGTTCGGGATTGTATTTTCATTTACGAACTTAGAATACTGCATCAAAAAAGCGAAAACAATACACCTCAAAGTATCTTAAGAAAGCATTCAAGAAATCTTAAGAAAAGCGGACATTCTGCTGAAATGTCCGCCTTATTATTTCTGTTATTTTTTAACAATCATTATTTGATTGTAACGCTCTTTCCTACTACTGATTTCTTGAAAATCTTCTTATAAGATTTCACCATCTTCTTATTCTGTTCTTTTGTTCCGACTTTTACATAAACTGTTTTTACTTTAGAGCTTTTCATACAGTCTTTGATCTGAGATTTCTTTAAGCTCTTTGTCTTCAGAACAACTTTTGTTGCTTTTGATCCTGCGAATGCATTTTTCTTCAGTGTTTTAACATTTTTTCCGACGGTTACTTTAGCGATTTTTGCGCCTTTCAGAGATTTTGCTTCAACTTGTGTAACTTTAAATGTTTTACCTGCAATTTTAATTGTAGAAGAAATGGTATAACTCTTTATATTCTTTGCTTTTACAACAGAAACTGTCTTTGCCTTTGGTGAAAGCACTTTGTATACAGAACCGGCAATTGTATATTTTGCGCCTGCTACAATCTTCTTCTCCGGCTTTGGTTCTGGCTTTGGTTCCGGTGTCGGTTCTGGTTTTGCCGGTAATTTTTCGATTGGAACATTCTTCACCTGTGTCTGGAACTTATCATTTATAAATGTTGCTGTATAAGCAGTATTTCCTTCTTCCTGCTCTGTTGCTTCCTTTGTCACTTCTGAAGTAACTGTTCCTTTTTCATTAATTCTGTTGCCGCAGTTTTCACAAATTGTATATGCTTCACAGGAACTGTTGTCTTCTGACCAGATGTACTCCGGTTCACCATATTTATGTCCGGTATCTTCAACATTAATGCTCCATGTTGTTACGTCTTCATTGTCAGATTTTGATATGCAGATATCTTTTGTCAGATCCATATAAAATGCAGGGCGAGCCCATTTTGTATTGTCCATGATATTCGCATTGCCAAGTGTTCCACTTTCACTGACAGATCCGACACGGTTTACCATCTTTGCTGTTGAGCGTGTCCACCATGCATTTGCATATTTTTCTCCTGGAAAATATGCCATTCTTGCAGCATTATCTTTGAAATATTCTGCATTATCTGCTTCTTCTGCTGATAAAAAGAATACTTTGTTAGCTTTAGATTCTCCTTCTTTATAAGCTCCATCTTTATATGCCACATCAGAAATATCTGTTTCCTTTACCAAATCAGATTCTTTTAAAACATTTTTGTAAAAATTTTCACACCATGTTTTCACATTACTGGAATCCCACTTATTTCCTTTCCCCATCTGATTAAAGATCAAAGTATCTGATCCCTCTTTATCTTTCCACAGATATTCTGAAAGAAGGTATGCCTTGTCGGCAGCTCCATCCCCGTCTGTATCTGCTGTATCCAGTACAATCCAGCTTGGAGTTCCTACATAACTATCATCAGCAACTCCCATAGATACATGATCGCCTTTCTTTATCTCCGCACTAGGTGCCGCTGCCTGAACTTCTTGTGCACCTGCCATACCCAGAACAGATCCCCCAAGAACAGTTGTTGTGAGCATTGCAAGCGAAAGTGTGTGCGCAATGCCCTTCTTTGTAACAATTTTTCTTTTCATGTTTTCTTTCTCCTCTCTTGGAAAATTGTTTATATCTAACACAGACTATCCTACTGTGCTTGATATTCCCCATTACTGTAAAATGTTATGTATTTCTATACAATCTTTACTTTACGACCAATTACAGATTTCCGAAAAAATTTTTTATATGATTTTAGAACTTTTTTATTCTGTGCTTTTGTTCCAACTTTTACATAAACCTTTTTTACTTTAGAGCCACTCATGCAACCTTTGATCTGAGATTTCTTTAAGTTCTTTGTCTTCAGAACAACCTTTATTACCTTGGATCCCGCAAATGCATTTTTCTTCAATGTCTTAACATTCTTGCCAACTGTTACGTTATCAATTTTTGCTGCTTTCAGAGAGTTTGCTTCAACCTGTACGACTTTAAATATTTTACTTTCAATTTTGACAGTTGAAGAAATTATATAGCTCTTTACATTCTTTGCTTTTACGACAGAAACTGTCTTTGCTTTTGGTGAAAGCACTTTGTATACAGAACCTGCTACCGTATATTTCGCTCCGGACACAATCTTCTTTTCCGGTTTTGATGTCGGTTTTTCTGGTTGTTTTGCAAGCGGAATATGCTTCACCTGTGTCTGGAATATTTTGTTTGTAAATGTTGCGGTTAAGGAACATACACCTTCTGTTTTCTCCGTTGCTTTCTTTATAATCTCTGACACGCCAACTACATTTTCTGTTATTTCTTTTCCACAGATAACGCAACTCGTCACTGCGGTACATGTTTTTTGATCATCTGACCAATAATACTCCGGCTCTGCATAGCTGTGCGGATCTTCTGCACCATCTATAAACCAGATCTGCCTCCCTTTGTTTTCTGTTCCGGTTATAGATTTGATCGAAGATAAGTCCGCCCAGAATGCCGGTCTTGCTGCACTTATCCCATACACAAAATTCTTTCCCAGATCTCCATAGCTGAAAACCCGTCCCGCACACACATTACTGTTTTCACGCGGTGAACGGAGCCACCAGCTCTCTGCCTTTCCTACATTTTTCCCGTCATGCAGGTATGCAATTCGCTGATTTTTCTCCGGCATATATTTTGCCACTTCTTCTGCCGATAAGAAAAATACTTTATCTTTATTTAACAAATTCTCCTGCTTTGAATATTGTATTGTCACAATATCCGGAGACTGAAAAAATGCGTCTGATTTTGTCGTTTCTTTTATTTTTAAGCCAGCGACGTCTGCCAACACGGCATTCTCAAAATCTGCACACCACTGTTTTGCTTCACTTTTCGTCCACAGATTTCCTTTTGTTTCATCTGTATTAAAATGAATCAGCTCTCCGGCTTCGGTTCCGTCCCCTTTCCAAAGATATTCAGATAACAAGAGCACACTACCGTCACTGTCTTTTTCAAGCACCCTCCAGCAAGGTAATCCCGTATAACCTTCCGCATTTTTCCCCATAAAAAGAAGATCCCCTGTTTTTATATCCGCTATCCTCTTCGCATTTACTGTTTCCGCATTTACTGTTTGTGGTTTCCGGAAAATTAGACCACATATACAAATCAGTACGATCGATAGAAAAGCATATATCCATCTTCTTTGTATTTTCTTCATTTTCTTTCATTCCTTTCCCAAACTTTTGCTTTATACAACTTCTTCTTTCTAATCAATTTATTAAAAAAGTCTTACGCTTCGTCCAAGAACTGATTTCTTGAAGAATTTCTTATATGCTTTTAATATCTTCTTATTCTCTTTCTTTGTTCCGACTTTTACTTGTATTGTTTTTACTTTTGATGATTTCATGCAGTTTTTAATTGTTGATTTCTTCAGATTTTTTGTCTTTAAAATCACTTTTGTTACTTTTGATCCCGCGAATGCCTTTGGCTTTAAAACTTTTACATTTTTTCCAATTGTTACTTTAACAATTTTAGAATCTTTGAACGCTTTCGCTTCAATCTGCGTAACTTTAAATGTTTTTCCTTGAATCTTAACTGTAGAAGAAATGGTATAACTCTTTACATTCTTTGCTTTCACAATTGAAACCGTCTTTGCCTTTGGTGAAAGCACTTTGTATACAGAACCGGCAATTGTATATTTTGCTCCTGCTGTAATCTTCTTAGATTTTGTCTCTGTCTTTGATGGCAGTTTCTCAATGGAAATATTTTTCACCTGTGTCTGAAAACGTTCATCCGGAAATGTTGCTGTATATGCATCCATTCCATTTTCTTTCGCTGTTGGTTTTTTTTCACTTGTTACAAATACTGTTGCTTTCTCAACAATACTCTCTCCACAAATCTCACAACGAATCGTTCCTGTGCATCCCCGATTATCCTTCGACCATTCATATACCGGTGCACCATAAGTATGTCCCAGTTTATCTGCATCCGCTTTCCATACAGTTACACCGTCTTTTTCTGTTTTCACCGCACAAATATCTGATGGAAGCTGTAAATTGAATCCAGGTCTTGCTGCGATCAGATGCTCGATGGAATAATTATGAATTGATCCATCATTATCCACCACTCCAATATAATCATGATATTCACTACAGTCTGTTCCCGGGCAACGAAGCAGCCATTTGTAACCACTACTAAGATTCGCTCCGGTTCTGTATGCATCATACTCTTTAAACGATAAGAAAAATACTTTATCTTTATCTGTTTTCGTTCCATCAATATTACTTACATCCAGCCATGCCGATCCGCTCTCTGTATCCGTTGTCCTTACGCCAATCACTCGATCCTTAACTGTAACCGGAAGCTTCCTGTAATACTCTGTACAATATTTCTGCGCACTGCTTCCTTCCCACGCGTTCGATTCTCCCTTCTCATCGAACATAATCCGATCGTAATATCCATTCAGCATTACAAATGTTCCACTTGTCCCGACATTCGTCTCCGTTGGATTTAAAACCACATAATCTTCTTTCCAATCGCCGGATTGCAATTCTAAGATATTTCCCTGTTTCATATCTTCTCCAAGAACTGCCGCATGTACGTCCCATGGCTTAGCCAATCCGGCCAGTGTTAAACATGCCGCCATACAAAATACCGATTTCTTAACAGATGCATGCCATTTTTTTTCTTTATTCTTTTTTTTCATATTTTTTCCCTTTCCCCAAACAAATATGTGTTATTAGTGTTTTCTATAAGTCCTCCTCATATATTAATTTTTTGTATATATTGTATATTATCTTCTTATATTCATTCTCATTTTTGTTTATTTTTATAATTGGATTATATCTGTCATATATATCATTGTCAATACGATAACACCTCTATATTGCCAAATCCGGTATCCGGAAATTTTCCGATGCGGAAATGGAAGCGTTGCATGTTATTGAATGTTTGAAAAAATCAGGATTACAGATCAAAGAGATCAAACAATTTATGAAATGGTGCACGGAAGATCCTTCCACTTACGGAAAACGTAATCTTGCACACGGAATCGAAAAGTAAAATCATGAGGAATCATTATGAAGAAAAAGATATTTAACATTATTCAGATTGGCGACAAGAGCAATCGTATCAGCCGGGCTTTTGATTTTTTTATTACGATTGTGATCATTTCCAATATTCTTGTAACTTTTTTAGAAACCTTTGAACAGTTGTCCTTTTTATCCGGCTTCTTTTGCGGCATGGAATATGTAACCATTTTTATTTTCTGTATTGAATACATTCTTCGTATCTGGACAGCTGATTATCTCTATCCGGGTATGACACCGGGGTGGGCGAGACTTAAATTCTTACGCTCCTTTGACGGGATCGTTGATCTGCTTACGATCGTTCCGGTATTTTTCCTCTCCGGATTTGTTATTTTCCGTATGCTACAGGTTGCAAGAATCTTTCATCTGTTCCGGCTTAATGCAAAGTATGATTCTTTTAACGTGATCACGACCGTATTATATGTCAAAAGAAACCAGATCATTTCTGAGCAAATGCTAACAACAGATAACTGAAAATATCCCGAAAGGAGCCACCGATAACTTTTCATCTGTTATCAGTGGCTCCTTTTTAACGCTGTCATCGTTGAAAGCTTTCGCCCCAGCGTCCTTATTTTATTTCTGCAAGACAGATGTCTGCTCCTTCTGCCTGTACATTAATGCTGTACTTATCCGGGTAATATCTCGTTGAAAATACATATTCTCCGTCATTTACAAATACTTCTACGGAAGAGACATCCGCAATAACACGGATATTCGTCACTTCATCCGTTTCTACATACCGGCAGTCTCTTCCGGCAGAAACGCAAGTCTTTCTATTGTCTGTAAAACGCATCCTGAATCTGCCATCTGTATATTCCAGAAGCAATTCTTCAGCCAATGCAATACAGAACTGGTTGTTCTGGATTTTATCTATTTTCAGATCATATGCCTTGCAGGAACCTGCCTGCAGTTTATTTTCTGCAGTCTTTGTAATCACTTCTTTGTAATCCAGCTCTCTGATCGGTCTTTGACAGATTTTTCCATCTTTCACATAAATCTCTCTCGGCAGAGTAAAACAATGCTGCCATCCATCTGCGATTGTCAGGTTTGTATACGCTTCGCAGTCCGGCATTCCCATCCAGCTGATGTGAATCCGTCTTCCATCTTCTGTCTCAAAACTCTGCGGTGCGTAATAATCAAATCCATAATCCCAGAGTTTATATTCTCCAAGTTTATAAGAAGATAAAATATCTCCCTCTACTTCAAAATATCCGGACTGATATACGTTACGTTCTTCCCAAATACCGCCTTCTAAGCCTTGTACAGAAGCAGACAGGATTTTCTTATCTCCAATCGTAAAATAATCCGGGCATTCCCACATATATCCAAATGGTTCCTTCGATTCAATTCTGCTCTTAAACTTCCAGTTTACTTTATCTTTAGATGTAAAAATGAGTATCTGCCCTACATCTTCTTTCGTACGCGCTCCCTGCACCATATAGTAAGTGTCCTGCTCTTTCCAGACTTTTGGATCACGCACATGACAGGTCAGATCATCCGGATAATCTGTATTTCTCATCAATTGCTTTTTATGTCCGAAATGGATTCCGTCCTCGCTTGATACAAGTACTGTATTTCCTTCTCTTCCGGTTCGGATATAGTCATACTCACCATCTTCCAGTTTCACATTACCTGTGTAATAGAGATACATTTTTCCGTCTTCCACAAGCGCACTTCCAGAATACACTCCATGACAGTCGAACGGCTGATCCGGATACAATGCAACTCCCTGATATTTCCAGTCCAACATATTGTCACTTATGTAATGTCCCCACATCTTCACGCCGCCTTCTGCGTCAAATGGCGAATACTGGAAAAATGCATGGTACACACCTTCAAACTGGCAGAGTCCGTTCGGATCATTGAGCCAGCCCACTGGCGGCATCAGGTGGAAATGTTCCCGGAATAAAAGCTTTTCTTCCTTTTCAGCCCCCTGTGTTTCTGCGATATCTGTTAATTTTATAAGATCTCTTGTTAATGCGTTCATCTACGTTTATCTCCATCTTATCTATGTCTGAATCTGATCGCTTTTATCTCTGATTGCGAATCATTCAATTATTATTTAACCAGTCTGCATACTTCATCTGTAGAAGTAACTTCTCCCGGTTCTGCTTTTTCAACTTCGCTGAAATCATCTGCATTCGCCAGGATCATCATTGTCGTTGCCGGATGGCCAGCTTCTTTCACAGCATCCAGATCAACTTCAACCAGCACGTCTCCTGCCTTTACCTGATCTCCGTCTGCAACCTTTTTCACAAAACCGGTTCCGTCCATCTTCACTGTGTCGATTCCAATATGAATCAGAAGTTCACCACCGGTTTTTGTTGTTAAGCACACAGCATGTCCGGTTTCGAAAATATTGGTGATCTCGCCGTCACACGGTGCTGTCACTTTCCCGTCCTCCGGTTCTACTGCAATCGTTGTTCCCAGTAACTCTCCTGCAAATGTTTCGTCTGCCACTTCAGAAAGTGGAACTACTCTTCCTTTTACCGGACTGTATAATACTTCTTCTGCAACTGAATCCACAGCATTTTCTGATACTTCTGGGTTTGTTGTATTTTCTGTTTCCATCGAGTCTTCTGCTTTTGCTGTGTCTGCTGCTATGCCTGCATTTTCAATCGCTGTTGCTTCTATATTACCAGTTGTCTGTGTCTCCGCTTTCTTATCTGTATAGATCACAAATGAGATCACAAATGCCACACCGACAGAAATGATCATTTCTATCAGATACTGTAATGGCTGGTTGAGGCAAAGCAGGATTCCGAAAATACCGGTCACTCCTGTTCCTTTCGCGCCAAGATGTGCAAGTGATGCATATAAAGCGCCACATCCTCCACCGATACATCCTGCGATAAATGGTTTGAAAAATCTTAAGTTGACACCGAAAATCGCTGGTTCTGTAATTCCCATAAACGCACTAAGTGAAGATGGAAGTGCAAGAGATTTAATTTTCTTATCTTTGGATTTTACACCAACTGCAAGTGCTGCGGCACCCTGTGCAACGTTTGCTGCACTTGCAAGTGGAAGCCAGTAAGTTACGCCATATTTTGCAAGCTGTCCGATATCGATTGCGGTATACATCTGATGAATACCGGTAACAACTGTCGGTGCATACAGACTTCCCATGAGCAGACTTCCAAGTCCGAAAGGAAGTGTCAGCATCCACTGGATGAGTCCAAGTACTGCATTTTCTGCCCATACGAAAACCGGGCCTACAATAGAAAGTGTTAAATAACCGGTCACAAATACACTGACAAGCGGCGTCACGAAGAGATCCAATATTTCCGGAACTATCTTATGCAGCTTCTTCTCCAGTACGGACAAGATCCATACCGCAATAATTACCGGAATGACATGTCCCTGATAGCCGACCATATCAATATGGAACAGTCCACCAAATACGCTCTGTGTCTGCTTGACACCTTCTGTTGCCACTGTATATGCATTCTGCAGAGATGGATGGATCATGATCATACCGATGACCGCTCCAAGATACTGATTGGCGCCAAATGCCTTCGCAGCCGAAAATGCAATCAGAATCTGCAGAAATGTATAAGCGATATTGCTGAATAAATTAGCAAATACATAAATAGAACTGTGTGTATCAATATGCAGAAAGCCATTGCTGTTCATAAAATCAAGTGAGTTCATGATTCCCATAAGGAAACCACTCGCTACGATCGCAGGAATGATCGGTACGAAAATATCACCTAATAACTTAATCGCACGCATAAACCAGCTCTGCTTATCTGTCGCTGTCTGTTTTGCTTCTTCTTTTGTGCTTGCAGTAATCCCGGCGATTTTGATAAATTCATCAAAAACTTTGTTCACGGTTCCCGTGCCGAGAATAATCTGAAGCTGTCCGGATGCCTCAAACACCCCCTTTACTCCTTCTACATTCTCCAGTGCTTCCTTGTTCGTCTTACTGTTATCGGCAATTACAAGCCGAAGTCTTGTTGCACAATGTGCGGCAGATGCAATATTCTTACTTCCGCCAACATGTTCTAAGATTTCTTTTGCCGTCTTATTGTAATCCATCTCTTGCTCTCCTTCCTCATTCATTCCTATAATGTGAAATCGTTTTCACATTTCATGGTTTTATGATAAGAAAAAAAATGCCATTTGTAAAGATGGCATTTTTACTGATATTTCTGATTCAATTTTGTACACTTCTACCTATAAAGCCTGTTTCTGGCAACCAGTCCTTCCTTAAAACCTGCCCCTGACAACTACTCCTTATCGTCCGGCAGCTCATCCAGACCGATCAGGCGGAATCCCAGTTTCATTTCCACGGATACATTTTCATCCTGTTCAATCCGGTCAAGCAACAGTTCCGCACCTCTTATGCCACTTGTCATATAGCCGAAATGCACCGTTGGAATTCCTCCTGTAACCGCTTTCAGCAACTGGTTATCACCAAACCCTGTCACAAGGATCTCTTTATCCGGGCAAACACTTTTCACTGCCTGGATCGCTCCTGCAGCAATCGTATCTGTCGCGCACGATATGATATCGATATCATGTTTTTCTTTTAATAATTTCACACTCTCCTCATATCCGGATTCCGTTGTAAATTTTGCCGTCCGCCGGTACACACTTTCAGGTTCCCTGCCTGCCGCTTTCATGCCTGCCATGAATCCGTCTTCTCTCGCAGCTCCGGCCGACTTATCTTCTCTCGTTACTCCGATGTATCCGATCCGTTCCCGGCTTCTTAACGCAACTGCATGCCCCATTGCCTTTCCGGCACCATAGTCGTCATGATAAATGCAGTTAGCATACTTCGTATACTGTCCGACTACAACAACCGGAACTCTTGCTTCTTTAAAAAAACGCCGGTGTTCTGCTGTGATCACTGTTCCTATAAGAATAATGCCATCCACCGGATAATTCTCGAATAAACGCATATAGGATACTTCTTTTGACGGCGTATTGTCTGTTCCTGCGAGAAGCATCTGGTAATTCCGTTCTGATAAAATCTTCTCAATTCCTGCCGTAGCACGGCTGATCGACTCCGAATTAATCTTCGGAACGACAACCCCCACAAGACTTGCTTTTTTCGTCCGCAGGATTCTCGCCTGCGCAGAAGGCTGATATCCCGTCTTTTCTATCACACTGCGTATCTGTTCTTTTTTCTCTTCACTGACATAGCCTCCATTCAGATATCTGGATACGGCCGCACTTGATACGCCTGCCAGTTTTGCTATTTCTTTAATTGTCAACGGGATATCCTCCTTTTATCTCAGTAATTTTCTCTTGATTATTCTTTCTGCTTCATCGAATCTTAGTAATTTTCTGCATGTACTTCAAAATATGCCTGTGGATGTGCACATACCGGACAGACTTCCGGTGCCTTTTCGCCAACTACGATGTGGCCACAGTTGCGACACTCCCATACTTTTACTTCGCTCTTCGCAAATACTTCCTGTGCTTCCACATTATGAAGCAGTGCACGGTAGCGCTCTTCATGCGCTTTCTCGATTGCTGCAACCATGCGGAATTTCTCAGCCAGCTCCGGAAATCCTTCTGCTTCTGCAGTCTTGGCAAATCCATCATACATATCTGTCCACTCGTAGTTTTCTCCTTCTGCAGCCGCTGCCAGGTTCTCTGCTGTATTTCCGATTCCTTCTAATTCTTTGAACCACATTTTTGCATGTTCTTTTTCGTTATCTGCTGTTTTTAAAAACAGGGAAGAAATCTGCTCAAAGCCTTCTTTCTTTGCTTTCGATGCGAAATATGTGTATTTATTTCTCGCCTGTGACTCACCTGAAAATGCTTCCATCAAGTTCTTTTCTGTCTGTGTTCCTGCATATTTGTTTCCCATTTTAAAACCCTCCGTCTCTTAAAATATTTGTCCGGAAATGCCGTTCCCTCATTTCCGATACTATCTATATTATACAGCTTTTTCCAAAATATAAACAAAATTTCTTTACAACAAATATGTTTCGATCTTTTCTTTCTGAAGATTCTCACCGATCACAATAAGCACTTCCTGCCCTTCCGCGACATCCGCTGTCAGCATATGGTCTCTCGTTGCATTAATCTGTTTCCAACCGTCTTCTTTTGCAAATCCTTTGATGCGGAAAACATGTCCGCATGCCGGATCTGCCAAAATCTGTCTGGCAGCTTCACCCAGTTCCTGCACATTTTTATGAAGTTCCAGAAAATACAAAGACGTGAAATCTTCTTCTGTTGCATCCATCTTACGGTAACTTGCCTGTTTATATCCCACTGCCATGATCCGCTCAAAGTCCGCATCTGTCATACTGTCCGCTGTCTTTTCCAGTATCTCGTCTCCCTCCAGCACTCTCTTACACCCAATACCGGCAAGCGCATGGTTCAGATGTGCGATCGTATTTCTCTTATCTTCTTCATTCGCCAGATCTGTCTTGCTTAAAATGACACAGCCGGCACTGGAAACCTCCGACGCAAGCAGATAATCTGCTTCTGCTGATAAATGTTCCTCCAGAGTCGCATCTGCCACTGCAATAACACTTCCGATCTCATACCAACGGTCCAGGGGATCGTCCCGCAAAACATCAAAGAATTCATCTACATCATAGATGCCCGACGGTTCCACGATCACCCGGTCATATCCACACATTCCCATGGAAATTAACTTTGTGCGGAACCGTCTGCGGTGCGTCTCTTTATCGCAGCCACCGGAAACCATCTCCAGTTCACATTTTTCTCCCATCAGATCCTGAAGCAGCATCATATCAACGTTGACAGCTCCATAATCATTTTCCAGAATCCCGATATTCATCCCCTGTCCGATCAGATACTCTGCATATTTTTTTATAAATGTTGTCTTCCCGGAGCCTAAAAATCCGGTAATCAGATCTATTTTTACCATTCTATGTCTCTCCTGTTATTATTTTCCTATAATTATCTCAGGTTTCATTCTTTACAAATTCTCTGTTTGCTTAATATGACATATATAAAATTCTCAATGATTTACACGAACGCATATGCTCGGCAGTCATTTGCATTTTCTTGATTCTAACATAAAATCTCTCTCACCGCTATATCCGCATATGATCAGCAAAGAAAAATGGTGCCGGAAATCCCGACACCATTTTCCCGTAAGGTATATAAAGAGAGTCTGCCAAGAAGGCATTCTATGTTATTGCTTTACGAACTTGCATTTCTTAAGTCCGTAAGCGCATAACAGCTTTTTGTACGTTGTATATCTGCTCCTTGGCACATATACTTTTGCATTCTTCACATTAATAAATACATGTGGCTTCTCCAACCTCATCCGTTTTGTTCCTTTAAATACAATCTTTTTCAACTTCTTATTCTGACAAAACGCATGTGCAAACATTTTTGTTACATTCTTTCCAACTGTAAGTTTCTTAAGATTCGAACACCTGTAAAATGCTTTGTATCCAACTTTTTCGATAGAATCCGGAAGTACAATCGTTTTGATTTTCTTATTTGCTTCAAACGCACGCTTTCCAATCGCTGTTACATTATATTTGACCGAATTCCATGAAATGCTCTTTGGAATCGACACATTTTTACTGCTGCATTTTTTGGCAAATCCGATAACTTCCACTTTTCCTGTTCCGTCTGTTTTCGAATTTGTCACCCTATAACGATATATCCCTTTCGTAATAACATCACCTTTGCGTATGTTCCGCTTTCCTGTTACATTTACTTTGATCATGGCTGTGGCGTCGAGTTCTGAATTTTTCACAGTTACAGTACTGTTCAGACTTTTATATTTGTCTTCATCAATAATATATTTTAAGTAAACTGTTTCTTTTTTATCACTGTTAAGACTACCCGCCTTCAATACTTTTTTCTCTGTCGCCTTATTTTTTTCTATAGATGCCACTTTACTTTTTTTCAGCTCTTTGCCTTTACTGTCTGTAAGAGCCCAGTGCCCATGGGCTTGATTAAATCCATAGTAATCTACGCCATTTTTATTTGTTCCTTTTACTGTAATCTTTTCCAGTGCAAATTGATCTCCACTTCGCATGTTCAACGTCTTCACACCATTTGTAACAACCACTTTTTTAAGAGGATACAGTGGGATGAGCCCTTTGACATCCGAATGCGTACTATTTGCATCATAACGGAGCACTCCACCGGTTACTGCCATCGGACAATGGGACGACAGCCATGCTATCTTATCTTTCAATGTTACTTTTTCACTGCCTGCTGACTGAGTCATTGTACCGGAAGAGACATTCTCTTTCGCCTTCTTCACGATATTTTTACTATCATCCGTACTCTGTGTTCCATAGAGAGAGGTATCTTCTGTATAATAAAAATTCACACTGTTAATCGATTGGAGCATATAATTCTCTATTCCTGCAGCCTCTAGTGCTTCTTTGTCTGCCTTTCCGATCGGCTGTATCCATTTCCTGTATACTCCGGAATTTTCATCATAGCTCCATTCATTTTCAACTTCTTCTCCGTTGCTGTTCTTCACAACTTTATCATATAAGTAATACGTCTTATTTCTAAGTTTATATATACCGCTTGCTGTCATCTCAGTCTCATAAGAAACCGGACGTTCTTCTTCCGGATCCTCTACGTCAAATGTACTCTGGATTTCTCCGTCGTCATTTACAAGGATCCTGTTCACACGTACTGCTGCCGTCTCTGTTCCGACCTCATCCTCGTTGATCGTTCCGTTTAAGATTCCTGTCCAGTCCAGGCTATTTACTTTATCTGCCGGTCTTTCATCATTTCTTTTCTCAGACCAGCCAACAGTCTGACCATAAGTCTCTTCATAATTTTGTGTGTTTACATATTTTACTGCACGATTATACAGATTATCCATTGCTGTCGTGCCGCCTTTTTCTGAATCTGTTCCAAAAATCGTACTGAAATGCCCCTGTCGATATCCAGATGTATGGAACATCTGCACTTTATCGTTATCATCATACACCACGCCCGATAACGAGAAAATTGCTGTTTTAAATGTCACTGCCACGGGACAGTCATAACCTAATTTTACATTCGTTGCAACGCCTGAAGATTCTACTCCGGCTGCTGTCTGTGCCGGAAGCGTTATATTGGTGGAAACTTTATTTTCCTTTAACAGACTATACTCCTTCTCCCCGGAATAAGCGGTAGGCAATGCCTCTCCGCATGTAACTTCCAGTCCCGACTTTTTTTCTATCTCGCCCAAAAGCGGAATCCCCGTTGAAAGTCCGATATCCGGGTTGATCATCTCACTGTAAGAATACTTCTTTCCTGCCTCTAAAGTGTTGGACGTTGTAAGCGAATGAGATTGTTTTAACTCCATTCCCACATTTTTTGCCTTTGTTGATTCATTTTTATAATAACTGAGTTCCGGATCTTTCTTACTACTTGTTTGAATAGATACCCCGCCGGCATTATTTTCTGCCGCTTGCTGCAGCGACTCATACTCCTGTGCTTTTGTAATATATTCCAGTCCGTCTCCGGCAAGCACCGCTAACTTAAAATCATAAAATGCAATTCCAAATGTATTATAGTTATACTTAAATGTTCTGCCTGCGCGGTCCACACACGTAACAAGCGAAAATACTACATCCCGTCCGGTATCATCATTTAACTGTTTTAGTGTATTTTCTGCACTCTCGGTCTCTTGTATCACATCACTTCCTTTGATCTTATGATGAATCGCATCTGCGATTTCATCTGCAGCAAGTTGTCGTACCTCTTTCAGACTGGTCGTACAGGAAAGCCCACTCCACTTTGTATAATCCTTTCCTTTTGTTCCATTCACATGCTCTTCCGGCTGTGCAAGCGCATCGGAAATATCTGCATATCCTGCTTTGTTCCGTGTATTTTCTGTAGTAAAATTATTCTCAAATCCGCCGTTTGCATTTACTCTTGCCGCAACTTTACTATGCGTTCCATAAATCTGCTCTGCAAGAGACGACCACTGACTGATCACACTATCTGTGCCACCATCCATATCTTTTCCACTTTGCAGAACCGCTTTAAATAAAGCCTTCTGATCTGCCAGATTCAAGCGCTTTTCCGGATCTCCATCATGGATATCATAATATATCTTGTTATCTATATTCACCGAACGAATCCCTGTCCGGTCTTTTACCGGGCCGCTTTCCGCATTGTTTTTATACCGATATGTCACACTGGCGTCAGACGCCGCTTTCACCGACAAAGGAACGGATAATCCGAGTACAGACGACATAGCCAGTACTACTGCGAGGGTCCCTGCCAACATTTTTCTTTTTCTGTAATTCATCCTCTGCACCTCTTGTATTTATATTGATTATTTATTCACTGTAAATATTGTTTGCCTTCTTTTTCCGAAACCGCATACAGATAACGGTGACAACCACACCTGCCACAAAAGCAGCAAGACCGATCAGTACATAAATATCTGCTCCGTTGCGCAGGAGAACAGATCCGTAGCCGGATGCTACCGTCGCAACTCCAGATATGTGTGTCATACGAAACATCCTCCCCATACATACAGCCAGTACAATAGCTATCGCTATTAATCCTGAAATAATCCGCCTGTCATACCGGCAGCGCAAAAACAGACTCCGGCGACGGATCTTACATTTTCTGATCTCCTTCTGATCCATTTTCCGACCTCCTTTCTCGATTTTATATACTTTTTTCACTCTCTATCTATACGAAAGACACAATAAAAAAAATCCTTTCACTTATTTTTCCTAAGTGAAAGAATTTTTTTCTTCTTTTAATTTTATTATGCTCTTCCATCCGGCAAACAGCCCAAGTATCATGACTGTCGGGAACAGATATCCAAATGCTCTCCAATTCCCTTCTGCAGAAACAAGAAGATTATAAATTGCATGAAATACACTGCACGCTCCAAGAAGTCCGACCATTCCGGTTATTGCAAGAGTACGTCTCCGGAAAATATAAGTAATCCCGAATCCCATAAGAATCCCACACAGGATATGCAACGCACCGGAAGCAAATCCACGGACTACAAGGATCTCAAAATCTGCTGCTCCGTTCTCTGTCAGATAGCATATATTTTCAAATGTTGCAAATCCAACCGCAATCGCAATCGCGGTTCTTGGTATTTCTTCTTTCTTCGGTTCAAAAATCAGAATGTAAAACAGAAGCGGAAATAATTTCATCACTTCTTCGCAGACCGGCGTAATCTCAATTGCCGCCTGTACTGCATCTGCTCCATAATAATTCATAAAAAAGCTGTTCACATATGCCGACAGCATACACATTCCCATTCCGGTTGTAACAAAAAACGTATATTTTCTCGCCTCACCCGGTATAAACAGAAGTGACAACAACATCGGTACTGCAATACAGATGAAAATATTTTCAATGTACATCATGTTTCTTCACCTCCGAAACTGTACACGGCAGCAGACCGGCGACTGAAAAAGTCAGTACAAAATCAATCAGGAAATACAGATTAAATTTTGTATAATCATTGAAAAAATGCGAGCTTATGTATAGAACAAGCTGAAGGATCACACAGATCAGCGGCCACACATCTGTCAACCGGATGTCGTCTCCATACTGCATATGAAATACCGCTATATACGTGATTGCTCCGACTGTCACTGCAAATGCTCCTGTAGACAGAATTGCCGGACCGAATATCTCACTTCTCATTGCGACTATAAAAATCACAGCCGCGCAGACTGCAGGGGCAGGCGCAAAACGGGATTTTTCCCCGTCTCTGCGCACAATCTGATAAGTATGCAGAAAGAGATAGCTGGAAATCCATGAAATCTCTGCTACATAAAAAATCTGCGGAACGTCACCGCGAATGAAGAGGTATAACACATAATACAAAGTCCCCATCATAAAACAACCATGTTCCAGCGCCAGAATAATATAGATCCGGTCTTTTTGCCGGAACCAGAAAATAATATCTGCCACTGCCGCCACAAGCATTACACCGACCTGTATGAAATTGTCAATCAACTCAAAATTCATCTGTATGCTCCCTGCTTCTACTCTTCATCCTTTTTCGCCTGTTCCGCACTCTTTTCATATTGTTTCTTCTCCTGACGATGCTCCTCTGCACGTTTCATCCGATATAACAATACTGTCACACACACACCAAGTGCAAATGCCAGTATTCCCATACATATATATCCAAGCGCATCATACTGTCCGAGCATGCTTGCCATTCCGGGACTGTAATTCATCTTACCTGCAGCGTTCTGCTTCATAACACCCGGAAGATACATTCCCAGACCGACTACAGCGATCAGACATGCGGCAATACTTATTCCACTGATCATATACTGTCTTTTCTTACGCTCTTCTATCTTAATCTCCTGTGTTCTTTTATGAATCAACTGCTGACGCTCTTTATTCGTCCGCATATACAAATCCCTCCTGTTCCAGAATGATTTTCAGACTTTTTTTTCCTCTATGTACCAGATTCGTAATCTGCTGTTCGCTCTTTCCGAGAATCTTTCCTGCTTCCCGGTAACTCATTCCTTCCAGACTCACAAGATACAATGCTTCCCGATACTCTGTTTTTAACTTTGCCATCGCTTCATAAAGCTGACGTTCTCTCTCCGTCTGTCGAAGTTTTGTATCTACCAGTTCCTCACTCGGCAGATCAAAAGTCAGATCATCCAGATGCAAAAACCACAGTTTATGCTTCTGGTTATGCCGGATTGTCAGATTCCTTGCTGTCTTATATAAATAAGCCCTAAAACTTCCATTCCCCTTAATCGGTCGCTCCTTTGCGAAAATCTTAGAAAATGCTTCAATCATCAAATCTTCTGATTCATGTATATCATGGATATATCCATGGATGTAATAAGTAAGCGCATCCCCGTATCTGTCTACCAGAATGTCGGCACCTTGTTCTATGCCATCCAGATATTGCCGATATGCCTCCTCGTCTGAGATCATACGGGTTCCCCCTTCCTTTTTCTTTTATTGTATCCGAATCGACTTTATTTTTCAATCTTTTCAAAATAGTGCTGACCGCTAATTCCTATTTTTATCTTTGATTTTACATATATTATTTAATTATTATCCTATAATATCCTTTCTTTTTCAGTTTTTGCTTGTTATAATTATGCCACCATTTAAACCTAATCCCTTTTCGGATACTGCGATAAGCTATGGTAATTAAAATGAGACAGAGAACTGTGGTCAAAGCTCTCTGCCTCTTTATAAGATGATACAATTATTAGTGAATTGCCTTTGCTATGAAATATATTTCCTGTAGCGATTATTTGATCTCGTCTGTCTCGATGACGAATTTTACTGCTCCATCCATAGATTTGTCTCTTCCGCTGTATGTCTTGTAAGCACACTTGTTAGAAGTCAGTGCATCGAAACGATCCAGAACATCACCGAGTTCATCCTCGAATGTGCTCTTTAACTTGCCTGTTCCTTCTTTCTGGAATTTATCTGCTCCGTTTGCAAGCTCCTCTGCTCCTGAGCTTAACTTATCAGCTCCTGAGCGAAGCTCATCGCTGTTAGAAGAAAGCTTTGCAGATCCTTCGCTTAACTGTGAGCCAAGTGTATTAAGACCGTTTGCAAGCTTGTTTGTTCCGCTCTGCAGTGTGCTTACTCCGGCTACGAGTGTCGGGCTATTTTTCTTTAATTTCAATGCACCGCCTGTGAGGGCATCATTATAAGAACTGAGCTGTGAAAATCCTTTGTTCAAAGCAGCAATTCCCTGTTGTGCTTTCGGGAAAGCGGCTGAAGTCTTGCCGTCTAACTCGCTGATTCCTCCTGCCAGAGTATCAATTCCGGCATCCAGTCCCTGCATACCTGCATTTAATGCATCAATCTTTGTTGTAAGGTCTTTCACATCATCCTGCGGAAGCGCATCTTTACCAGCTGAAATCTTATTCAGTTTTTCCTGCATCTCCGGAAGCTGTGCCTGAAGTGCTGTAGCTGTTTTTTCGAATGTTTTACCCTGTTTCTGAATATCAGCTGCAATGTTCTGAATGTTTGTCGGATCAACTGTCGGCATTGTAATATTTACTTTATCCTGTTTCTTTAATGCATCGATATCTTTTGTTGCGTCTTTCGCATCTTTTAATGCATCGATGGACTCATTCAGCTCTTTCTTCTCTGCGGCTGTTGCATTTTCTTTCTGTTTCTCTAATGCTGCAACAGAGCTGTCGATCTGCTTCTTGCTCTTCTCGGAAGCTGTCTGTGCTTTATCTACCGCATCATTGTAATCTGTAATGGATTTATTTAATTCTGTAACTTTTGCTTCGCAGGCTTTCTGTAAATTACCAAGCTGCGTATTGATTGTACCTAATTCTTTCTGTAAGCTTTCAAGATCTGTACCAATCTGCTGTACCGGTGCAGCAATTCCTGTATTCATTGCTGTCTGCAGGCTTTCTGTCTCTGCGATCATCTCCTTACCGGTTTTTACCATTCCGTCAACCTGACCAAGTAATGCCTGTACTTCTGCACTGCCAAGAGCTTTCTTTAACTGCGCTGTTCCGGCTGCAAGCTGTGCGGAAGCAACCGTTAAGTCTTCTTTTGCTTCTCCCTTACCGTCTGTAGAAGCTTTCATTTTGTCGATCGCTCCCTGAATCTTTGTAAGGCCATCGCTCAATGTTGTAAGTTGTTTTGCTCCTTTGGCAAGCTTCTTCTCGCCACCTACATAAGATGTAACTCCATTTGCAAGAGTTGTTGTTCCTTTCGCGTAGTCATTGACACCTTTTACAACTTTGTTGACACCATTTACATACTCTGTAACACTGCCGCTTAATTCTCCGTCTTTGCTTAAATATTTCTGGATTGCATCATTTAACGTATCTGCACCTTCTGTGTAGCTGTCCACTCCGTCTGCAAGTGTCTTTGTTCCATCGGAAAGTGTGTTCGACCCGCTTACGAGCTCCAGTGCCGCATCATCGAGCTTGTCGAGTGCATTCTGAAGGGAATCCATATCTGCAATGTTATCAAGATCTAAGTCCTTTGTAAGGTCGCTCAAGCCTACTGTAAATGTAGAAGACATCTCGAAATCGGTTACGTCTGCTTCCACTTCCAGGCTTTCCGGAATTGTAAGATCATCTGCATCCTTGATATCATCCAGGTTCAGGCTTTCTTTTAATCCCGGCATACCAAATCCAACAACAATACTTCTGTTTCCATCAGAAATAACTTTTCCGTTATCGATCGTAACATTTGTGAAGTTGTCATTTGGAAGAATCATACCCGTCATCATTACGAAAGCTGTATACATGTTTTCTGTCTTGCCATTTACTTCCACATTCTTCTTGGATTTATTTTCATAGTTTACTTTAATTTTCAGATGTCCGCTTTTACCTTTTAACTTGTTCGGCTGAATCTCTTTTCCATCCAGGTAATAAGTGAGTTTTACGGATACCGGAAGTTCTTTGTCGGTTGTTCCCTGATAATAAATGTCTTTTCCATCTGTATTCCATGTAATTTTGTCACCGTCTGCTGTATATTTCTCATCACCTTTGACATTCTTAATGTCATTCAGTGTACTCTTGTCTGTAAGTTTTCCGGAAACATCACCGGAATTTTTCAGCCAGTTGGATACAGTAATTTCATCTGTATTACCGGATGCATCTGCATTTACATACACAGTTTCTTCTTTATATAATTTGTCATCGTTATCTTTTTTATCAGAGCTTGCAGCATATACCGGCATCGCACCTACCATAACCGACATTCCTACAGCAAGAGAAGTTGTGAGTCCACGTTTGATCAATTTACTATTTCTATTCATGCTTCTTACTTCCTTTCTACCTTACTTCGCCTCTGCGGCATACACATCATTTCCTACCATTTTCTTATCATCAAGGAAACCAATGGATGTCTTGCAGATTACTTTGTCAAAAATCATAAACATTGCCGGCAGTACAAAAAGTACGACTATCATACTGATGATAGCGCCTCGCGCTAACAGTGTACAGATAGATCCGATCATCTCAACCTTTGAGTAACATGCAACACCAAATGTTGCTGCGAAGAAACTCAGTCCACTACTGATGATAGATTCCATACTTGTCTTGTGCGCAATACTGATTGCTTCCATCTTCTGCTTGCCGTGCTGTCGTTCACGCTGATAACGGGTTGTCATCAGAATCGCGTAATCAACGGTTGCTCCTAACTGGATCGCTCCGATAACGATGCTGGCAACGAACGGAAGGCTGATTCCCTGATAATACGGAATCGCCATATTTACCATAATTGCAAATTCAATAACAGATACCAGGATGATCGGCAACGAAATGGATTTGAAAATCACCATAATAATGATGAAAATGGCTGCAATGGAAATTGCATTTACTCTTACAAGGTCTGTATCTGTAACATCCTGTAAGTCTTTCATCAGCGGTGCTTCGCCAATCACCATTCCTGATTTATCATATTTCTTAACGATCTTATCAACCTTTTTGATCTGTGCATTTACCTGATCGGTTGCTGATTCATATTCAGAACCTACGAATGCAAGTTCGTAATTATCACTCTTAAGCATCTTCTTAATGTCCTTCGGGATCATAGAATCCGGAACGCTTGGTCCGATCAAGGAGTTCATGCTGATTGTCCATTTAACCCCCTCGACCTTATCGATCTCATCAAACATCTTCTGCTTATCCAGTGAATCCATGTTCTTATCCATCATGACGATATGCATATTGCTCATATCAAAGTCTTTCTTAAGCTCTGCATTCGCTACGTTACTGTCCAGTGTAGACGGCAGTGAATCAGCAATGTTGTAATAAATCTTTGTATGATTGTTACCATAAATAGCCGGAAGCAATAATACAAGGAAGATTACAATCCATGCTTTGTAATGCTTGGTAATAAATGCGGACGGCTTATCCATATGCGCCAGCAGCAGCTTGTGCTGTGTCTTATCGATCGCCTTATCAAAGAACAATACGAGTGACGGAAGCACAGTTACACAACAGATAACTCCGATCACAACACCCTTTGCCATAACGATTCCGAGGTCACGTCCAAGTGCAAATGTCATAACACAAAGTGCAACAAATCCGGCTACGGTTGTAACAGAACTTCCCGCTACAGACTTGAATGTGTTGGAAATGGCATGCCCCATGGCACGTTCTTTCTCACCAGGGAACCTCTTTTTATTTTCTTCGTAACTGTTCAGCAGGAAGATAGAATAGTCCATCGTAACTCCAAGTTGCAGTACCGCTGTCAATGCCTGCGTAATATAGGAAGTTTCTCCGAGGATAATATTACTTCCCAGGTTATACAAAATCGCAAGTCCGATACTGAGCAAGAATAAAACAGGAACGACAAAAGATCCACATGTCAGCTCCAGAACAATCAGACTCAGAACTGCTGCAATGACCACATATACTGGCAGTTCCTGCATTGCTATGTTCTTAATATCTGTAACAATTCCTGTCATACCGCTGATGAAGCACTGCTTATTCGCCACATGACGAAGCTGTGTCAATGCATCCATCGCATCATCTGAGGATGTTGTATTATCGAATAATACCAACATCATTGTTGCATCGCCTTTGAAAAATGACTCTCTTAAATCCTTCGGGATCATCTCTACCGGAAGGCTAATATCTGCAACATCATCATACCATAACACGTCCTTTACGTGTTTGACCTTACTGAATTTTTCTTTCATTTGCTGGACGTCTTTCAATTCCATGTCCTTCACAACTACCATGGAGAACGCTCCCATGCCATATTCATCTACGAGAATATCCTGGCCTTTTACCGTCTCCAGATGTTCCGGAAGATAACTCAGCAGATCATAATTAACTCTCGTCTTCACTACTCCGATTGCTGACGGGATTGTCAGCAGCAATGCGAGAATCAGCACAATTACTCGGTGCTTTGCAATCCACTTTCCTACCTTAACCATTGTCGTATCATCTCCTTAATACTCTTCATAAATCTCTTTCGTAGTATAGTATACACCAAAATGACTTTTAGTCAATCTTTTTTATAGAAAAAATGAAAAAAAGTCATTTTTCTTGACAAGCAAGTAAAAATAACCTACCATATAAATGTAAAGCTTACGTAAAAGGACAAACAATCCCTATTAATATATGTAATTAGGATAAGAAGGAATGATTATGGGAAAAGTAGACGATAATAAAAAGCAAAAAAAACATACTCTGTTGCGGGCAGCTTTTCAGTTATTTACAGAAAAAGGATTTTCCAAGACAACTGTCGCTGACATTGTAGATCGCGCCGGGCTTGCCAAAGGTACTTTTTATCTGTACTTCAAAGACAAGTTTGACCTGCGCGACAAACTGATCGCATACAAAGCTACGCAGCTTTTCAACGATGCGCACTTAGAGTTGGATAAAGCAAATGTGCCAACATTTGAAGACGAAGTATTATTTATGACAGATTACATTATAGGAAGATTTATGACCGATGAACCGTTGATCCAGTTCGTTGCGAAGAATCTATCCTGGGGAATTTTCCAGGCAGAAGTATCGAACGGTGCCAGCGTACTGCCACAGGCATTTTTTGACCATTACTTAGAATCACTGGAACGTTATCATGTCAACTGTACGTCACCAAGCCTTATGCTCTATACGATCATTGAGCTGATCGGCTCCACAAGTTACAGCTGCATCTTAAAACAGACACCGGTATCGATGGAAGAATATATGCCATATCTTCACGAGACATTAAAGAAGATCATCGAAGTATTTACTGTAAAAGAAGATGCCGAATAACACACCAAATGTAAAAATCGCTTAGACCTTTTTTCTCAGGCCTAAGCGATTTTTCTTTGGTAGCTTCTTTGCAAGTGCCGAAGTTGGCCAATGATATGTCTGATGGTTTGCCTTCCGCAATCCTGTCTCCGACTATCTCAACTTATCTTCAAAGATTTCTACGATCGTCTTCTCTGTCGCTACCATTCCCGGCGATGCAATAAGTCCCATGTTGCGCATCGTCTCTTCCGGTGTCGTCCCGTTGATACCATGAGCCTTGTCGATATGAACGCCTTCAAGTGCAAATTCTACTGATCGAAATGCTGTGTCACAGGCAGCCACACCTTTCATCGTACAGCCCTGGTTTCCGCCATCGCAGATCATGCCGGTAATGGAAGATGCCATATTGTTGAGGGTATATTCCAGTTCCTTTAATCTGCCACCCTTCATGTAGCAGACTCCGCAAGCCATACCAGATCCTGCCGCGATCGCGCATCCGCAAAATGCAGACAATCTTCCGGAGTACTCTTTAATATAAGTGCAGACAAGATAGCTCAACATTGTCGCACGATACAAAGTTTCTTCACTCAAGTGGTTAATCTTATACACACCATAGAGTGGCATTGTAGCGATAATTCCATGTGCGCCGGAACCGGTAATACTCATTGCCGGTTTGTCGAGTCCGATCACTCGTGCCTCGATGGCTGCATTGCAAAGAAGAGACGCTGTATTCTTCTCATCATCAGAAATCTCTTTGCCACCGTTCATTGCAAGAAGCGTTCTTGCAAATGTAGTGCGTGGATTTTCAAGTCCTTCGTGGAATAACTCCAGGTTTACTTTGTAAGCTTCTTTTACAAATTCAATCTCTTCCACCGGCACCGTTTCTACATATTCTAAGATTTCCTTCAATGTGTAGCCGTGAATAGAATGTACCTCTTCCTTTGCGTCCGCCTCTGTCGTATCTGCGGCATGCTCTGCCTCACTCTCCTCCAGCACCTCACCATTTACTTCAATCTTCGTAATATTCGTGTGAGAATCACGGATCGTAACTATTGCCTTATCGCTTTCCGTCTCCACTGTTGCCTGGATAAAGATACGACTTGTAATACCACTTAACTCGACGGTGATCTTACCTTCGTCAATGAGCTTTTGTGCGGTAACATTGTCTTCTGGTTTTACATCCGCCAGCGATTCCAATCCTTTTTCTGCATTTCCAGCCACATAGCCGAGTGCTGCAGCAAACACATTGCCCACTTCATTGGAATTCGGAATTCCACACGTAAATGCATTCTTATACATTCCACTGTTCATTGCAACATTTACATGTTTTAATTCTCCTTTTGTGTAGGAACGTGCCTTCGCTACACTGAATGCAATCGCTCCCGGCTCCGTCACACCAAGTGCCGGAAGCATGTCCGCTTTGATTAATTTTGTCAGTTCATTCATTTTAAAATTTACCCCCTTTGCATTTGAAAACTGCTCTCTTATTTATTCGGATTCTTTTTTGCTTCGATATACTCTCCATTTCTTCCTTCGAATGCTCTTCCCTTTCCGGTAATGCAGCTTACAAGCATCACTGCCCAGATTGCCCAGCTGTAAAACGTCGTAGCAATCATGTCTCCTGCGCCAAGCTTCGGAAGAAATGCATATGCATCTGTCTGCGAAGAGATTCCACCAAGCAAAAGTAATACACATCCGCCGAATGGAAGGAAAAATGGAAATGAGCAAATGGTTGTCGCAAGTATATTTGCTCTTCTATATGGATGAATGTCATTTTTCTTACCGATCGCATTGATAAATGGAGCTACACATATATTTGCAATTGTGTTGATTGCAGCAATCAGAATACCAAACACGGTAGACAGGCAGAACATCGAAATTTCCGCGCCTCTTTCTGTTTTGATGACTGAATTGTTCAGCCAATCTACAACTGCCTCCATGCATCCGGATGCTATAAGTAGCTCTCCCATAGATACAACGATCATTAGCAGGATCGATACATTAAACATACCTGACACTCCACTTGTGATCGTTCCGCTGATTGCGCCATCTTTGATGCAGATCAGATCGCTCGGTTTGAAAAGCTTTGCGCCCAATCCGATCACAATCGCCAGAATGCTTCCTGTTCCAAGACTGGCAAAGATATTTACTCCTTTTACAGCCAGAATAATAACTACCAATGTAGGTATCAAAAGTAACAATCCTTGTGGCATCTGATACTGCTTCAACAGATTTTCTGCTTCTGCCGGATCCAGTGTATTTCCGGAACCGCCAAATACAAAAAACAATACTGCTGCAATGATCGCAGCGATAAAAACATATTTATATCTGCATTTTACGGTGCCGCCAATGCTTGCCGCTCCATTTGTATATTTATACTCCTGAGAGGTTGCTGCAATGATCGTTGTATCCGATACCGGTGCGAAGTTATCACCAAATGCTGCTCCCGATAAGATCGCACCTGCCAGAACCGCCGGGTTGCATCCTAATAAAATACCCGCCGGATATAAAATAAAGCACATCGTTGAAATCGTTCCAAACCCAGATCCTGTTGCCACTGCAAACAATGCCGAGAAAACAAATGCGCATACTGTAAATACGGCTCCGGACACTCCAAGTTTTACAGAAACCCATACAAGTCCTTCTACAATATGTCCACTTTTCAATATGGCTCCATACATTCCCACAACTAACCATAACATTACTGCAGTCATCGCTACTTTCGAACCAAGTCCTTTTAATATGACATTCCAATAACGATCCAGATCTTTGCTGAAAAGCATTCCGATCAAAAGTGCGATCACGCCTGCTGCAACCATGGCATTAATATCCTGAAAATTTGCGAAAGATAATCCTATCGTAATAATAATAAATATCGCAAATGGAACCAACGCCATTGCACGTCCCCCGCGGAACGTTAATCTTCTTTCTCCCATTTTACTGTCCTCCTTATATTTTGTGTACAGCTATATCAGCTGTTAGAAAACATACTACTCCACTAGATTTATCCTGTCTAATACACAAAATTGATAAACCGTAAAAGGTATTTTCTATATAAGAAGGTCCGCCCGTTCAGATTTTATATATTGAACCATCTCTTAATCGCTTTATGTTCTCCGATTACTAAAATTGTCGCATCCTGCTTCAAAAGCGTATCTGTGGAAAGGGCGATGTTCACCCCGCCTTTATCTTTCACTGCAATGATATTGATATTATATTTTCTTCGGACATCCAGCTCTCCGATTGTCTTTCCAAGCCACTCCTCCGGCACTTCCGCCTCGAAAATTGCGTGGGATGCGTCAATTTCCATATAATCCAAAATGTGGTCTGCCGTGTACCGGATAGATGCCCACTTGGCTACCTGGCGTTCCGGGTATACGACCTGATCTGCTCCGTTTCTTAAGAGAAATTTCTTCTGAATATCTCGTTCTGCCCGGGAGATAACAATCTTTGCTCCAAGCTCTTTTAATAGAGAAGTCGTCTCCAATGAATTTTCAAAATTTGCCGAAATTGTTACAAAACAAATATCAAAATTTCCAATCCCAAGTGATTTTAAGAAGTCTGCATTTGTGCTGTTTCCAATCTGCGCGTTCGTAACATATGGCAGAATTTCATTTACTCTGTCTTCCTCATCATCAACTGCCATAACCTCATGGCCAAGCTCATTTAACTCTACGGCGAGATGTCTGCCAAATCTTCCAAGTCCAATAAGTAAAATATTTTTCATGTCTATTTCCTCCAAACTATCCAACTGTAATCTGTTCTACCGGGAACTTTGCTGTACTCTTATTTCTGGATGAAAATACAGCATAGATCAATGTAAGTCCTCCGACTCTTCCAAGATACATTAACACGATAAGGATCAACTGGGACGCCATATGAAGGTGTGGCGTGATTCCAAGTGTAAGTCCCACTGTTCCAACCGCCGAAGCCGTCTCATAAAGGCATTCGGCCAATGGCAGACCTTCATACATGCTGATCGCGATTCCGCCGCCAAAGAAAAGCATCACATACAGCATCAAAAGTGTAGCTGCATCGCGTATTACATGATTATCAATTCGTCTGTGAAATGCACTTACCGTATCTTTACTTCGAAATGTTGCAAATGCATTTAAGAGCAGCACTGCAATTGTCGTTGTCTTCATACCTCCGGCTGTAGAACTCGGCGATCCACCGATCAGCATAAGAATGATAATAAGTGTCTGTGCCGGTTCCGCCATCTTTCCGATATCTACGGTGTTAAACCCGGCAGTTCTCGGTGTCACCGCCTGGAAAAACGATGCAAGCAGCCGTTCCTCCATTGCAAGATTTTTAAAATTCCAAAAGAAAAAGAAAAGGCTCGGCAATAAAATAAGCACTGCCGTCGTCACGAGAACGATCTTACTTTGCAATCGATAGCGCCGGAAATGATATGTGTTCGTGCACACATCTTCCCATGTAAGAAAACCAATGCCGCCGATAATGATAAGCAGCATAATCACTACATTTACAAGAGCATTTCCCGCATACTGCAGGAGGGACGGAAACGTATTTTTCGTCCCTCCGAGAATGTCAAATCCCGCATTGCAAAATGCAGAAATAGAATGAAAGATTGACATCCAGATTCCCTTCACGCCAAAATCTTTTCCGAAAACCGGCAGCAGTAATACCGCTCCGATAAGCTCTACCAGAAATGTTCCTTTTAATATAAACTTCGTCAGTCGGACAATTCCTCCGATCCTTGGCGCTGCAATGGCATCCTGCATTGTCGTGCGCTGCATAAGAGAAATCTTTTTCCCGGACAACAATGTGATCGAAACCGTAACTGTCACCACGCCAAGCCCACCGATCTGGATCAGTATTAAAATAACAAGCTGTCCAAAGAAAGACCAGTAGCTCCCCGTGTCCAGCACTGCCAGCCCGGTCACGCACACCGCCGAAGTAGAAGTAAATAAAGCCTTGTGAAATGGCGTAAATACTCCCTCCACCGAGGAGATTGGCAACGTCAGCAAAAACGCGCCAAATAAGATAACTGCGGCAAAACCCATCGTGATCAATTGAAACGGTGTAAAATGTCTTCCTATGTTTTTCATCATGTCAAATCCCTAATTTCTTCTATTAATGAGTCAAACAATATCTACGTATAGCTGTAGTATAATACTACACCTGTTTGAAATCAAGATAGCAAAAAAACTGCCACTTTGCGATTGAACCATCGTAAAAGCGACAGCTTTTCAATTTTTCCTATTATCTAAAATAACAACTGAAGTCCCATTGCGATCATCCACATGTAAGCACATGTCTTTGGGATCATCAGCAGACCCACCATTGGTTTTTTCTTGCTGAACAATGTAACCGGGATGTAGCATCCGAAAGAAAGGCTGATGGCAGCTACCATTCTTGTCAAATAACATAAATATTTTTTTCATCATCTCACTCCGCATTTTTCTTCAAACATTCATTCGCATTGTTACAAATCTTTTGAAATACCTGGATGCACATCTGCATCTCTTCTTCTGTTAATCCACTCAAAACATTTTTCACAAATTGCTTCTGTGCGTTTTTCCCTGCTTCTATGATCGGAATTGCATCATCTAATAAAACGATTTTAATACGCTTCTTATTATTCGGACTTTGAATCCTGTCGACCAGTCTCTTCGTCTCTAAATCCTTCAGTGAGATCGAAACGTGTGACTTCGTCGACTTGCGGACCTTGACGATATCAGCCGCTGTATTAAACTATCGAAGAAGCACATCAGATCATCATTTTCCTTATACTTCGGGATGATCTTTCTGTGCTTCCTCAACCAAATATGATATTAAATTTAAATGATGTTATTGTTATCCGTAAACAAAAAAGTGATTAACTTGTAAAGACCATTAGTTCTTTTTTCTCAGCATTAAGCTTCTTGTTATTCCGGCAATTGCTACGACCATAAGAACCGCCCATAAAATCGGCTTGGAACTGTCGCCTGTTTTAACCGAAGCATTCTTTTTGCTTTTCACTTGTGTTTTTACAGTTGTTTTCGTCTTGTTTTGTTTATCCTTACCTGTATTCGTATCTGTTCCACCACTTGATGGCTTCTCCGGCTCTGTCGTTTCGCCCGGCTTCTCAGGCTCTGTCGTCTCGCCCGGTTTTTCCGGCTCTGTCGTCTCGCCCGGCTTCTCCGGCTCTGTCGTCTCGCCCGGCTTTTCCGGCTTTGTCGTCTCGCCCGGCTTTTCCGGCTCTGTCGTCTCGCCCGGTGCATTTGCATCTACCAGATATAAAGAAAGGTTCGGCACAGTCAGAATATCTCTCCAATATGTATCATTATCATAATCGATATCATTTACATTTTCTCCATCGATCAGATTTCGATTCGTTGTTCCTGCAAGCTTCACATTATCACCCAATGCTTTTCCCGGTGTACTTGATTTGGAAACAGAAGCGCCACCTTCTAAGTATGCATTTGCTACGGAAATCGTTCCCATACCGCTTACTGCATTTCCACCTTCTCCAAAATGTCCATCGCCACCGACGCAGATGAGTTTTCCTTCTCCGGTAATGGTTCCACCATTTAGCTCAACTGCTGTTCCGCCATTTGATGTAGTTGCATCTTTTCCACCGCCAAAGACAGCAAGTACGGCATCTTTTTCCAAAGTAAGTGTGCCATTAACCTTCAGTCCCTTCTGACCGGTATAGCTTTTTCCTGTAGCAGCATCTGTTCCGGTAGGTGCCTCATCGCCGCGCACGAATACCTTTCCTTTCAATGAAACATTTCCATTTACAACAACGACCGGTTCTGTATTGTGACGTGCACTTGATCCATTTGCAATGTTGTTCGTATTTGAGTAAATTTTTGCATTTTCCAATGTGGCACCATCCTGCAAGATCAGTTGACCATTAATGGACGCTCCGTTCAGAAACTCGCCTTCTCCATAGTCGTTATAATTCATGGAAAATGTTCCGCCATTTTGTACTTCTACAACTCCCTGAATGACAGAATCTCGAAGTGTGAGCTTCGCACCGTCCCCAACAATAATTTTCACACTGGATAAAATATCCATATTTACCAATGTCAGATTGCATCCTTTTGGCAAGATCAATGTCTGCTTCTGTGCAGTGCCCTCTGATACAGCGTATCCAAGTTCTCCATATGTGCCACTTGTGTGAGAACCATACCACGCTTTTACATCTGCCGGAACAGTGACCCTCTGATCGCCGGAAGCATCTGTAAAGTTTTTAATCGCCCACGGCTCCATATCATACATATATTTTCCGTCTGCCGTTTTCGTACAGTTTGATAACACAAGCTGATCTTTTAATGTTTCTTCTCCACTGAAAACACGAAACGGCAGGCTGTTACTTGTCGCAGTATGTCCGTCTTCGTCTGTGATCGATACGCTGATATCATATGTACCTGCATTTGCAGGGGTTCCGGCTAACGTAAGGGAACCATCATGAACGGAATACACACCCGCCATCCCAGAATCATTTCCTTTGGATGCATCGTCGTGATTTACAATTATCACCGAAGACTCTTTGGATTTTATACGAATATCGCTTTCGCTTAAAAGCTTCCAATCATCTTTTGTCGGTTCCTGATCTGCATTTACAAGTGCAACCTCTACACTTGCATCACTGTTTTTATTTTGCGTCACATTCGTAGATGCACCACTGATCGCATCGTATCCTTTTTGATTTACAAGTGCCGACTCAAAGCTTCCGACTAGTCGCACGTAAAGCTTCATGTTATCGCCTGGCTTTGTATCCTGCGAAATTGTAAGCTTTCCATCCGCGATAGCAACTTTGAAAGCTAATGTTTTGTATCCGGTTGCCGTAATTGAAATCACATCACCATTTTTCAACGCTGCGGTCTGACTGTAGCTTTTCTGTGCAAATTCAACGGCGCCGTCCCGGATACGATATTTTCCACCCATGGAAGGTGTGAAACTATACGCTTCCCAGTCCGTGTCGTTGACAGAGATTTTCGTGATCGCATCCGTATAATTTGCATCCGCAAATTTCAATTGCCATAATCCGTTGAACGAATCCTGCTTTACGGAAATGCTGTCAATGGTAATCTCTTTCTCTGCTGCCGATACGTTTACTTCACCTATTATCACACCTGTGATTAGCAATAATACTGCCAGCAGAAGTGTTTTGCATTTTCTCCTCATTCTCTTCAATAGTCTTTCCTCCATATATTTAGTTAGTCAATGCTAATCATAGACTAACATCATGTAGAGTTAGTGTCAACTAATTATTTTCTCAATAACGGTACGCGTACTCAAAAAGGAGCCCGTACCGCTCACGATACAGGCTCCCTTAATCTCCTGCCGCCATTGCCTCCGTCCCTGGCACCAATAACATTGATAGCACCATCGCCATACTTAATAAGATACTTATAAATTTCTTATTCATATTCATTCCTTCTTTCGGAAACAATTTGTAAACCTTAACATGCGTCCTTTAAGGTTTGTTTACTATACAAAAATGATAGCATATGCCCTTTGAATAATCACTTCAAATCAAACGTCTGTAAGACTTGGCGCGTGATGTTTCTTACGTTCTTTTTTATATTGATACATATCCTGATCCGCTCTGTCTTTGACAACTGCAATATCTTCATCTGAAAATGGAGCTGACCCGTAAGAAACGGTTGGGAAAAATGTGAACTTTCTTCGTTTCTCTGTCCACCGCCGCAGAAATTCCTGTTTGCATTCCTCTTCTTTCGCTCCGTTTTTCAGTAATACACAAAACTCATCCCCACCTATCCGATAACAATATCCAAAGTCTGCATATGCTTTTTTGATACATTCCGCAATATCTGCAAGGCAAAGATCACCTTTCACGTGACCATGACAGTCATTGACCTGTTTGAAATCATCCGCGTCAAACACCACCAGCACTCCTTTGTTGTATTTTACCTCCCTGGTCTGTTTCAAATAGCTGTTCTGATTCAAAAGTCCTGTGAGTGCATCCAACTGATTCCACATTTCATTGCAATAGATAAAATATAATACAGAAAGCAACGTAATACATAACCATGTTACATGAAGTTCAGGCAGTGCAACCTGAATGACTGTTTCCGCCATCACAAAAAGAATCAATGGATAGATCAGCATCCTGCTGCGATTCTGAAATTCTCTGGCTGTGACGATCGTAGATATCGAAAGATACAAAATTGCCCCAAAATACATGATGACATATATGTAAAAATGCGGACCACGTGAATAAATATTATCCACACTCACGGAGAATACCATTCCATATGGAATAGAAATCAACAGAAACATAAGATATGCGATCTCACAACACACTGCAATTCTGATCTTTCGTCGGAGAGCTGTTTTTCTGTCCAATACATACACAAGACAGATAGACACCGCCGGCGACAGGCCAAACCCCAGATAATTAGACACAATATTCAGCCATCGGTATCCGGACGGCAAGCCATCCACAACCACTGTTATGACCTCCAGCACTGAAATTCCTGCGATCATAAGATAGGCCAGAAAAAAGCCACGCTTTTGTTTTTCGCTAAGCGATTCACTCAGATATGTGAGTATGCACATAAAGCATAAAACAAAAAGATCAATTGTAGTTAATACATAAAAATATCCATCCATTACAAAACTTCCCATTTTTTCATCTATCACTGCTTTTTCACAAATATTTGCTTTGTTTATCTGCCGCAAAAGATTCTGTTTTCGAATTCATAAACCCTAAACTATATTCTAACAAACTATGCATGAAAAAGATATACACTTTCACATCTACATGCAAAATCCATTGTCAAAAAAATAGATGCATAAGATTGCTCTTTTCTCATGCATCTACTTCATAACAGGAGCATTCATCGTATTCTGCCGTCACAACAGACATTGAATGTTACCTTTTTTATATCTCTTCAGCTTTCACTAACGTAATGGTCCCGTTATCCAGGCATTCCACAAATTTGTAGACCAGATCCGGGTCAAATTGTTTTCCTGCGTCCTGAAGAAGTTTCTCTCTTGCTACATTCAACGAGAAGGCCTTCTTATAACAACGTTTGGACGTCATGGCATCAAAGGAATCTGCCACACACAGGATACGTGCTGTCAGAGGTATATCCTCTCCTGCGATCCGTCGTGGATATCCTTTGCCATCATAACGTTCATGATGACCGATAACAGCCGGAATAACATAATCCAGAGAAGGCAGATGACGGATAATATCGATAGACGATTCCACATGTCCCTTGATTATTTCATACTCGTCGTCTGTCAGTTTGCCGGCCTTATTTAATACATACTCCGGGATACCAATCTTACCAACATCATGTAAAAGGGCTGCCTGGCGAATGATCTCCACCATATCTTCATTCATGCCAAGTGCTGTTGCAAGCGCTGTTGCATAATAGGCCACATTTGTGGAATGGCTGAATGTATAATGATCTTTTGCATCGATTGCTGCTGTCAGTGCATAGATGGTTGATTCATATTCCTGATAAATATGTGCCCGGTTTGTTGACACTATATTCTTGTTGGCATTGCGGAACATGGTATCAAAGACCTGGATCCCGTTCTTTCCACTGTGTTTCACATGGTAAACTGCAAGATCCACATTCTCCAACAGTTCCTTCACATTTTTTGCCGCATAAGGTGCCGCACTGATTCCCGCACTGACCGTAATTGCTTTCAGCTTCATGTCTGTCCTGCGATTATTCATAACAGAAATCTGCTTTTCAATGGATTCCACCAGATTTCTGGCTGAGAAAAGATCATATCCCGGCAACAAAACAGCATATTCTTTTCCACCGTAACGGGCAGCATATCCGTTTTCTCCCACACTGTTCTGGATGATTTTTGCAATGCGCTGGAGACACAGATCACCTTCTTTTAAACCATACAGCTGATTATATAACTTAAAATCATCTACATTGATAATTGCAAGTGCCAACGAGGCATCTTTATTCTTTTCAAATTCTTCATAAAGTACTTCATGGAAATATTTTCGATTCAACAAACCGGTCATCTCATCCGTTCTTGCCTCGATACAAGCTTTTTCGTACATTCTTGCATTTTTAATAGCAATAGAAGCCACCGATGTGATGTTTGAGATCAGTTCCACTTCATCATAGACCAATCTCTTTTTCCCGGAATCTGCTGTGATCAATATCACCCCTGCCAAAGTATCACCGTCTTTTAATCCGGCACAGTAGCGCGTGTGCTTCTTATCCAGATGATGTTTTTCTTCCTCCCACATGGACTTATATTCTACAGAATAGCGAAAATCCCTGTAAACCAGCGGCTCTTCATGATCTTTCAGCCATTGTATCATCGGATTTTCTTCTTCCAGAGAAAATGCCAGATCGTTAAGAGGCTGGTCACTTGCAACTCCACAGTAAGTCTCTCCGGGTGCTTTCTGCATACATATATAGATATTGCCCACATCCATCAATTCTTTCATCACCCGGATGGTTCGATCCAGAATTTCCTGAAGATCCAGGGTTTTTGAAATTGCCGAATTAAATTCCCTTAACTTCTCCGCCTGATGATTCTCTTCCTTTACAAATACACTGCGGATCAAAAGCTTCCACAGATAAGTAAAGATTGCATAGGTAATCAGAAAAACAATGGCAAATACAAGGGTATACATGGTGATATTCTTATCCGGCTGCATATGGAGAATCTTTTGCAGAAACGGCATGATATTTAAAAATACAAAAATAGAAAACAGCAATCCTACACCATAACATAAACTGGGAGATGCCAGCATCTGGAGGCGGAATAATCGTCTTCGGATCAGTGCATAAAACAGTAAAAATACATTTACTACACCACTTAAAATATCGATCGGAAAGCCGCTGAAAAAAGGAATTCCAAGAAATGCATTGCCAAGAAACAGTACAAGCACTCCCATCATCACCGGTTCATACTGAACTTTCATGGTAGGATTTTCTTTACAGATCCGTATAAGAATTACGAAAAGGTGGATCAGAAAAAATCCTGCCGGGATAAAAAATGCAATAATAGATGGCTTAATCTCATATACAAAGCTTTGTACCCCTCTTTTTTCTACCATCTCAGGGGCTTCCAGAAAAGCTCCAAATTGGGCATTTACCCAAAAGCAGATCAGCATGATTACCAGGTATATTCTACCGGTGGATCCGTTCCTGACTCCGCCAAAGGCAAGAATAAAACGGTAATACGCATATGGCAGTAATAAAATTCCCAACAGGGAAACCTGATACCAGAATTCGTATCCCGGCCAGAACTGTGCACGCATAAAGGCAGAACCTCCGGTCCAGAAAAGTAATCCCGTCAATACCACCAGAAAACTGTTTATTATTTTATTTTTCTTTGCTGTCAAAAACATCAACAGCAGAAAGCCATAGCACAGCATGGCTATAATTGATATATATCCGTAGGTTTCCATAAATTTCCCTTATCCCATTCTTTGCTTCACTCATAACTGTTCCATGCCTGCACAGTTATCTTACTTTATTTAGATATTCCTGCACATCCAGTAATTCCTTCATATCGTAATGAGAAGGATTCATCTGATGTATCTTTTTGCCTGTCTTTTTCTCATAGGCTTCAAAGGTTCCGCAGGTGAAAATTGTCACCTGTAATGGATCCATACCCAGAATCTTTTTCAGATCCCGATAATCCTGATCAATATATTTGAAATATGTACTCAGTAAATCCTTTAAAATATTGGCACTCATGGCATTGCTAAGAAGTGCCTCCTGTTCCAGTTCCACATACATGTGAAGATACGGTCGATTCTGTTCATTGTATTCTTTCGTTGCCACCCAGTTGGTGATCGGAAGTTTGGAAAGGCTGATTACACTTCGAATTCCATTTTCCGAAATTCTGGTAAATCCTGCGATATCAATGATCCAGGGTACCCGGTCCACATATTCAAAACGGGGGATCCTGGTCTCATCTTCCCGGTTTTCCAATCCCACACAGCGATACATATCTCCACAACGATAACGGGCAAACGCACCGCCCTTCAGAATCGTAAATACCAGCTCGTACTTTTCACCAGGTCTCACTTCATCCATCAGATAGGTAGGCGGAATATAAGAAGGATCGTCATAATTCCTCATCATATCCTTCTCTGTGATAAACTCATAGAACGCAGTATCCGGGAAGAAATACATTCCCTTTCTTGTCCATGTCTCTGTACCCATAATGGAAGGCTCCGTACCGGCGAACAATTCCATGGGACGAATGCCCCAAAGTTCTTCCAGATCATCTTTATAACACAGGTTATCCGTACCTGCCACCATAAATCCTTTTAGATGAAACAGATCCTTTGGGAGAAATGTTCTGTTTTCTCTCTTACACCGGCGCTTTGCCTGGATCATACGTAAGATCATATGAGGCTTGCATTTCATAAGGCTTGACAGTTTAATGCCGCCACCTCCGCCACTGGTCAAAGAAGAAAGACTCAGACTCACTGCATAAGCCACACTTCCAAGACCAAAGAAAAAACCAAGATCCTTCTGCATGGCCATCTTAAATCCCAGTTTATTTCTTTCGCTGAAGCTCATATTTACTGCTTCATCAACTGCCGGTAAAAATTCAATACCGATCTCCTCACCCAATGCCAGCGGAAAAAGTCCGGTTGCAAAAGGCAACGGTGCCAGGGCATACAAAAATTTGTCTGTAGCTGCCACATCAAAAGAGCCCTTTTCTTTACTGGTAGAAAGAATCAGACATGCTGTCACGTTGTTGCGATAGGTATCCAGCATGCTCCTGGTATAGGGCGCCACCTTAATGGGATGCTTTCCACCCTCCCAGGTCGTCTGGATCCAGATAACCGGATTGCCCGGAAGCATATCCGGCTGTTTGGTAAGCAGCACATCTGCATAGTCTTCATAGGTTGTCAATGGTACCATTTTTCGAAATTCATCCAGATTGCTCGGATGCTTTCCCTTCAAAATAGACTGTCCCAGACCACAGTTACTCCATAACCGGATCTGCTCCTCCATCAATCGCCGTTGAATTTTCATATATCCATCCATGGACAAATCAAGAAATCCACAGTACTGCTGCCAGATTTCTTTATACTGTTGTTTCTTCAATTTTTCTTCTAAATTCATAGTCTGTCCGCTCCAGATCGATCATTGTTTTCTGACACTATAGAAACATGCCTGTATGCTTTCTTTATTTGGTATTAAAAAAGGTGTATGTTTCTGATATTCCCTATAATTAAAAAATGTCTGCGGAAAAGTCCACAGATCCTGAAAAATGATATACAGATAATTCCAAAAAATCATAAGTAAAAAATAGATTCCCTGTTTCCATCCGCCAACCATTCCCCACATACAAAGATATGCACCTGCAAACCACAAAACACCGGGATGCCGACACAATCCATACACCCCTTCTGTGTATGCTGCCCGTAACCTATTTTCTTCACAATAGGTTTCCTCAAAAGGAAGGGCGAAAAACAAGGTGTATATGAGAAGTGCCAAAAAACACATCGCTCCGATTCCGAATCCAATCATTCTTCCAATCCTGTGACTGCACTGTCCCCATGCAAGCCAAAGTTCCATGAACAGTGACAAAACAACCAGAATAGTGCCCACTGCGAAAAATTTTTGTAAATATCTGTTCTGTTTTCTAACACTATTTATATCGTAAATAAAGTACAGAAGAAATCCTGCACTGCCTAAAATAATCTGCTGCATGTCCATTCTCCGAATTTTGTGCACAATAATATACAGACGCATAACCACGCACTTTTAATTATAATAAAAGTCACTATAAATAGCAAGAATAATTTGGTTTTGGTGTACAAAGGAGATTTTATTTTCCATACATATACTATGCATAATGCATAATCCCATTACTGTTTTGTTGGTCATCTTGTAGCTGTCACCGCTTAATTAATGTTATTACAAAAGCACTATAAATCGTGATCAGCAAACGATTTCAGTGCTTTTTTACGTGTTATTCTATTAAATTTTACCTATTAGCTTATATTTCAACTTTAACTATGGTGTTGTGAAATTCAATCAACTTTCAGCATCCGATACCCCACGCCAATGTGTGTTTGGATATATTGTGGAGAGTTCGGTTCTTTCTCGATTTTTTTACGAAGTGTTGCCATAAACACACGAAGGGAAGCAATATCATTATCCCAGCTACTTCCCCAAATGCTTTGCGTAAGGAAAGTATGGGTCAGAACTTTTCCTATATTTCTTGTCAACAGGCAAAGCAACTTATATTCAATAGGTGTTAAATGCAACTCTTCTTCATTCAAATAAGCACAACCTGCAGCATAATCTACACGAAGTTTTCCGTTTACAAAAACAACCGCTTCGGCAGGGGATACTTTTTGCATCATCGATAACCTTCTTTGCGTGACTCGTAGTCTGGCAAGCAGTTCCTCAACAGAAAATGGCTTTGTTAAATAATCATCTGCGCCAGCATCCAACGCATCAATTTTATCGGTATCTTCACTGCGAGCACTGATTACGATAATTGGCATGTTTGACCAAGTACGGATTTTTTTAATAATCTCAACACCATCTATATCAGGAAGTCCTAAATCAAGTAAAACAATGTCAGGATTGTGTGAAGATGTTTCTAAAATTGCCGATTGACCATCGGGTGCCGTCAGATATCGGTATTCGTGCGCTTTTAAGGTTGTTGTAATTAAATTTCTGACAGATGTGTCATCTTCTACAACTAATATTAGTGACTTATTCATATACTTTGACCTCCCCTGCCGGTAATGTAAATGTAAATACTGTTCCGTGCGGCAGATTATCTGAAACAGTAAGTTCTCCGCCGTGGGCGTTAATAATGGACTTGCACAAAGATAATCCGAGTCCTAAACTTCGGCGGCTGTCTGCAATTTGATTTGCACCGCTATAGAACATGTCGAATATCCGTGGCTTTATTTCGTCAGCAATTCCGTTTCCATCATCCGATATAGATACGATTGCTTGTTTTCCCCTCTTTTCTGTCCGAATAACAATATGAGAGTTTTTAGGTGTGTATTTGATAGCATTATCAACAATATTGATGATTACCTGAACAATAAGCTTTGCATCCATTTTTGCAAGAAGAAATTCTTCTTTGCTTTCAACGGAAATATGATGTTCTTCACTCTTTCGGTTAATATGATGTAACGCTTCTGTAATCACGTCATCCATCAAATCTTCCGTCATACGGAGATTCAACCGTCCTTCTTCAATCCGGGTTACAGCCAGCAAGTTTTCTACAAGGTTAATCAGCCACATGGAATCATCATATATATCCATGTACAGCTGCTTTTTTGTATCATTATCAATGGAATCGCCGTTGGACAAAAGATTGCTAGCATTCCCGGAAATGGATGTCAGCGGTGTCCTCAAATCATGTGAAATAGCACGCAGCAGGTTCGCTCGCAACTGTTCATTTTTTGCAAGAATGGCCGCCTCCTGTTTCTCACGGGCATTTTTCTCATTTTCCAAAGCCAGGGCACATTCTCCGAGAATGGATAGTAGAATACTGTTTTCAAATGGATCAAGAGGTATTTCTCCCATCACGATTCCAATAACTCCATATACCATACTGCTGCTGCGAACAGCATGGTACAGGCATTTTGCATTGGAAAGCGTTCCTGTTGTAGCTCCGGCACGTTTATTGTTTTTCAATACCCAGCCGGCAACGGCCTTTTCATTTTCGGAAATACACGATTCCAAATTTTCTTCAGTTACAGAAAAAATATGCGGCGTATCCAACACTTCTCCATCAGCTAAATAAAAAACGATATCTTTTCCCAAGAGTTTAATGAGCTGATTTGAAGTTGCAGATACAATTTCATTTTTATCTTTTGCCTGTTGCAATAGCTGGTTTGTATCAAATAACACTTTGGTACGGTAAGCAGATTGTGCCGCCTGTTTTGCTTGGTTTTTAATCCGTATAGCAAGAGAACCGGTTAAAAATGCCGCCAAAAACATGATAATAAAGGTAACAGGATAACCCTGATCATACGCCTTCAAGGTAAATTGAGGTTCCGTAAACAGGAAATTAAAGACCAAAACACTTACAATCGAGAAAATTAGGCTGTATATCTGATGTTTCGTGATGACAGCGGTGACAAGAACACCTAAAACAAAAACAGTAATGATATTTGCTTTGTCAAATCCAAATTTCTGGAAAATCATTCCGACTAAACTGGATAAAATCAGAATCGCAGTAGATTTTAATGTATCAGTGACAGAGAATACGATATGGTTCTTTTCCCTGCCCCCTCTTAACTGATACACTGCCGCATTAGAAACCGTATCCGGAATAATATGCACATCCAGGTTAGGGGCATAATCAATCAATTTTTCTGTCAGGGTCGGTTTGCTGAGCAAATGCCGTTTTGTAGCAGAACTACGTCCGATCACAATCTTTGACACACCGGACAAACGAGCAAATTCCGCAATCTGAAACGGAACATCTTCTCCGTAAACTATTTCTATTTTTGCCCCAAGCTGCTCAGCAAGACGAATATTTGAACGCAGGCGTTTTACATTTTCCTCGCTCATCACCGAAAAATCTGGGGTTTCTACAAACAGAGCCGTAAACTCCCCTTTAAAAACAGAAGCCATTTTTGCGGCGGTACGGATAATTTTCGCATTGGATGGAGAAGAAGATAGACATACAAGAATATGTTCGCCTGCGTGATAATCTCCATGATTTTTTATGCGGGTATTTTCTGTGAGGATATTCACCCGGTCCGCACATCGCCGCAGTGCAATCTCCCGGAGAGCTGTCAAATTTTCTATTGTAAAAAAATTTTCTACTGCCTGTTTTGCCTGTGTCTGTCTGTATACATTTTCTGTATTCAAACGGTTGATCAAATCCTGTGGTTCAATATCTATTAATTCAACCTGATCTGCATTATCAAAAATAGAATCCGGGATGCGTTCCCGCACAACAATTTCCGTAATGGATGCAACTGTATCACAAAGGCTTTCAATATGCTGAACATTGACAGTCGTATAGACATCAATCCCTGCATTCAAAAGTTCCTTAATGTCCTGATACCGTTTTGCATGACGGCATCCTTCGGCATTCGTATGCGCAAGTTCATCTACAAGGATAAGCTGTGGTTTTCTTTTCAACGCCATGCCAATGTCGAATTCGTCCAGTATCATACCATTATAAAAAACTTCTCTTGTAGGAAGAACTTCTAAGCCATTCAAAAGAGCTGCTGTTTTGGGACATGCGTGGGGGTCTACATAACCAGCTACCACGTCAATTCCCTGCTGTTTTTCCATATGAGCTGCTTCTAACATGGCGTAGGTTTTACCCACACCAGCTGCATATCCGAAAAAGATTTTCAAATGTCCTTTATTACGTTTTTCTTCATCAGCTTGGATTTCCTTTAATATCTGATCCGGATTGTGTCTGCTTTCACTCATACGGTCATCTCCTTGTACAAAAACATTATATAGAATAATACGTAAATTTCAGAAAAGCATTTTAGCACTAACATTAAAATCGCATAAAGATTATACCACCTTTTTTTCTTTTTTTCCATTCGGGCGTGTAGCCGAAAGCAGAAAACGCTCCAAAAAATCACGCAATTTTTCGACAAATAGACCCTTCATACAATTAATGTCATTTTGCCATATCACTCTCGCTGGTTTCTCAATCGTGTTGATGGGATGTACCGCAATGTCTATAGAGCCTGGAGTAATGCCACTTTGCTTTATTTGAAAGGATAAGGAACAATACTCATCTTTCAAAATATCGTTGGAATTTTCTATGATAAAGCCAAAATCAAGTTTATTATTTTCCAGCCCATTTATTATTTCACTTACAGAACCGTAGAACAGGTTCAGCTCATAGTTTGGGTATTCGCTTGAAAATTGTTCTAATAGATCTGCAATAGAATTTATGATTGCAGGTGTTTCAAATCCAATCCTGAGCTTAGAATCTGAAATAAGTTTTGGGGATTGATTTTCCTTGAGAAATTTTTCCAGCTTTTCCATAAGAAAATAGCCATAAATAAATGCTGCCAATACCACTATAAGTAAAACAAAGTCTTTCATATCACCAACTTCTTTCAAAAATTAAATATGAAAACATTTTTGAATATGTTTCGTCTCCCCAAGAACAAGCATGGTACTGTCCTTTAACAACTGCGTATCGGAACTTATTTTCAAATTCATAATATCATTTGTTTTCAGCGCCATAATATTGATGTTATATTTTTTTCGTATATCCAACTGACCGATTGTTTTTCCTATCCATTCTCCCGGTATAGATATTTCAAAGATTGCATGTTCTTCATCTAGTTCTATGTAATCGAAAATATGATCAGCACTATAACGGATCGCAACCATATCGGCAACCTGCCTTTCGGGATAAACAATTTCATCTGCGCCGTTTCGTAAAAGAAATTTTGCATGAACATCACGAGCGGCACGAGACACCACCATTCTTGCACCGAGTTCCTTCAAAAGGGACGTTACTTCCAATGAATTCTGAAAGTCATCTCCGATAGCCACAATACAAACATCAAAGTTCCCAACACCAAGCGAACTTAAAAAATCCTCATTAGTCGCATCCCCAATCTGAGCGTTAGTTACAAAGGGAAGTACAGCATCAACTCGAGTATCTTTTTTATCTACCGCCATCACCTGATGATGCAATTCATCTAATTTTATAGCAATATGCCGTCCGAATCTTCCCAGACCGATAAGTAATATTGATTTCATTTTTTTATTCTCCTTAACCTACTGTAATTTTTTCCTGAGGATATTTTGAACCGTTAGGCTTTTTTTCAGAAACGGTGGCAAAAATCAAGGTCAATCCTCCCACTCTGCCAAAAAACATCAGGCAAATCAAGATTATATGGGAAAAACCCCCCAGGTCAGGAGTTATTCCCAGCGATAACCCTACCGTCCCAATTGCCGACGCCGTCTCAAACAAAGCGGTCATAAGTGGAATATCTTCTGTTCTGCAAATTACCATTCCTCCGACAAGGAATAAAACGATATACATTAAAAAAATCGTAGCTGCATTTCTGATAGTGCCATCCGGAATTTGTCTGCCGAAAAAATGGGTGTGTTCCTTTTTTCTAAATACAGATAATGCCGATGAAACGAGAACTGCAAGAGTTGTCGTTTTCATACCACCTGCAGTGGAACCGGGCGAGCCACCGATGAGCATCAGCATAATGATAAGCATTTGCCCAACTTCACTGAGTAAAGTCAAATCTGCCGTATTGAATCCTGCTGTTCTCGGCGTAACGGATTGAAACAAAGAAACCCATACTCTTTCTGTAAGAGGCACATTTGAAAACTCAAAATAAAAAAAGTAAAGAGCCGGTAAGAATATCAATATTCCTGTTACCATAAAAATCACCTTGCTTTGCATCCGGTATTTTCTAAAATGCCATTTATGATTCTTTATATCCTCCCAGGTAAGGAATCCAATACCTCCTGCAATAATCAGCATCATAATTACAAGATTTACAATCGGCTGTACAGAATAAGAGGTCAACGAGGAAAAAGGGGCTCTTATACCGATTAAATCAAATCCTGCATTGCAAAAAGCAGAAATAGAATGGAACAGTGAATACCATATTCCTTTCCAAAACCCAAAGTCCCTGCAAAAAACAGGGGCTAAAAGAACCGCACCAATGATTTCGATAAGAATAGTAGTCCGAATAATAAATTGCGTTCTCCGCACAATACCACCCACCGTTGGAGCCGAAATTGCCTCTTGCATGGTACTTCGCTGCATCAACCCGATTTTGCGTCCGGAAACAACAGCAATCGCAATAGCAATCGTAATAATTCCCATACCTCCGATTTGAATCAGCAGTAAAATAACTCCTTGGCCAAATAAAGACCAGTAGGTTGCCGTATCATAAACAACCAGTCCCGTCACACAAACCGCAGAAGTTGCGGTAAACAAAGCATCCAAAAAGGAGGTACACTGACCGCTTTTTGTAGCAATCGGCAGCATCAAAAGCAGACTGCCTAAGAGAATCACGGATAAAAATCCTAAACTAATCACTTGAAATGATGTTATATGTCGATGTCTTGATCTGTTTGTCTGTTGCATAACTATATCCTCATAATCTTAATTTCTTTTTTATATTGCTTTATTCTATCTTTATTTGTATTAAATGGGCGTAAGTAAGTTTGTTTTGAAATTAAGATTGTATAAAGATGAGCAGAAGTTACTCTTTGATTCCAATTAAAAAGACGATAATCAATTCAATGTGTGTAAAATGATTATCGTCTTTCTTTTTTCATAAACACCACAAACTTCGTTAAAGCTGATTTTTACAAAACCCCTAAAAAGTTTATAGAGCCAAAATTATTCTCGCTACCGCAAGTGACAGCGAGCTAAGCGGCATCCCGTATAATTGTCTAAAGCGTTCCATCTTATTCCGATTCCGTTTTAAATGAAGTTATTTAAATTCAATAAATGCATTGATATTATTCTTCTTTCTATACCATTATGTCTTTTATCATAACACTATAATAAAAAAGACTTGAAACAATCGTTTCTCTATGAAAACATAATTCGCACTTATGCTTTTATATATATGCATGACACACTGTATTAGTCTAGCTCTATTGAATCTGAAATATAGTACTTAAATTTATTGTTATTACAATACTTTTTAATCTTAGATATTAATTTTTTATCCTTCGTATATTCTAACAGATACACTCTCATTCCATCTTTTTTGCATAACTTTACATAATTTGAGAAATATTTATGTACATCCTTCGGTTGCTTACCGAATGTGCTTTTGTTAAATAGAATCCTACTCCAGACAGACTCCTGATTAACAGCTGTCATAATGCTCTTCATAGTTCCGTATTGACTTTTATATTTTTTTACGAAAACATCGCCACCATTAATAATAACTTCTTTTTTAAGTGACTTGATATTTCTTAATATTTTAACAAGACCAACAAAATTTTTCTTTGTTTTTGCATAGCAATAAACATCGCAATTATCTATAAAGAACCCATCCACGCCTTTTTTTAATAACTTTCCAGATAATCCTTTTATAAACTTCTGCCATTCTAGGCTAGAAACATCGATCCATTTCTCTTCATCCCAGTTTTCATAATCACCTATCGCAAGATGCTCATAATCCTTGTAATACTTTCTAAAGTTCTCAATAGAACCGACATTCAAATACGTATTAACCTTAACGCCTTTTTTATGCAAGGTTTGAATGTCTCTCTTTGAAAAATATTGAGCATCTATGACCACTTCTTTGTAATCATAGAGTTTTTTCATTTCTGATGCATCTATGCTCAAGAAGACACCATATTCTTTTTTCTTTTTATTAATATTTGAATGTTGCTTATTCCTTGCAGTTACCGGTACTTTAGTTATCACTGTGCTTGTTGAGGCTTCGGTTGTAGCGAACAATTGTGTGCCCTGTGGTACTGCGTTAAGAACCAGGATCATTGTCAATAGAAATATCAATATTTTCCTACGCATTGTACTATCCTTTCCTTTCTGTTTATTTAACCATCAATCAGCAGATCTGTTAACCTGCTTTTTTTCGATTCAATAGTGGAAATGTCTTTTTCCAGCTGTTTTACCCTTTTCAGTTCGGTATCATCCTTTAAAATATCCTCAATCGTATTCAGCACCGATTGGAGAACATCATCAAAATTATCAGTCAGAAGCCGGAATGCTTCCAGAAAAGCGTTTTCAATAATCACTTCATCTACCGCCTTGCAGTTCGGACAATTATCAATCCCGTTTTTTGTAGCATTCATACACTGCCAGACAGGTTTTTTCGTTGTAGTCGTCTGATGTCTTGTCCTTCTGGATAATTTATGACCACAATACCCACATTCAAGCATACTGCTGAATGTGAACCGTCTTGTATAACGCTCTCTGTTTCCAGTTGTCTGCATCAGCTTTGGTTTGGCACGCTTCAATCGAATCTCTTCTGCTTTATCCCAGATTTCTCTTGATACGATTGCTTCATGGTGATCCCGAATATAATATTGATTTTCCTCTCCCATATTAGCAAGTCTTCTCTTTGAAATCGGATCAACTGTAAATGTCTTTCCAAGAAGCACATCACCTTTATACTTCTCATTTTTAATCATTCCCATAACTCCATGATCATGCCATTCCACCGTGCCACGCTTATTTTTAATCCCGAGTTCTACCAGCCTTTTGGCAATCGTACCACTGCCAATTCCCTGCAAATACATATCATATATGAGTCGGACTGTTTCTGCTTCTGTTTCATTTACAGTAATTGTCTTTGTATCCTGATGATAATCATAACCAAAACAACCATTAAAGCCTACCAGTTCTCCACGTTTCATTTTCATCTGTAATCCCATTTTCACGTTACCGGAAAGAGATTCCACTCCAGGATACATGGGGTGTTCTGATGAGGAGAGATTCCTCTATAATAATGAGGTCGCATTCCACGACCTCATCACCTTCCTTTAAATCCAGATATTTGCTGTGAATTCCTTCTCTTTCAAGCATATCCAGACTTGCCTTCATAACTGTAACCGATGTCCTGACTTTCATACTCCTCAAATTTTTTACTATGGAAAAACCATCTATAATTAATATTTTTATCATAGTCTGTTTACGTTTCAAATCTCCATTTCGTAATTTTCCTACATTTACTATACTATCTATTTAAAAACTTGATAAGAATAAAATTATTCCTGTTTTGTTCTACACGAAAGACTTGTGCCATTCTACCCCACTTCCTTTCCAGACAAAAAAGACGCAAGCCACATTTCTATGACTCACGCCTTTCTGCATAACTTGTTTTACTATTATAAATACTGACTAAATTCCACTTTTTCCTTATTTGGTCCTTCAATCGTAAAGAATTTAACTCCGTTTTCCCAGAAAGGCAGGAAATGTACGGTATCTTTCGTTGTATTTAAACCAGCCTCACTGATCATTTCATACACTTTCTCAATATCTTTTACATCGATTGCAATATGGTCAATCGCACCGTCTTCCATTTTAGCAGCCTTATTCTCATATGTCTCGATTACAAGTGTATTCAATTTTAAGAAAGCTACCTTCTCGTCTGCCCCTTCATTTACTGTCTGGAAGGCAACCTCAAATCCCAGTGTCTCATAAAAACGAATGGTTTTTTCAATATCATTTGTTGGAATTCCAACATGCTGAATTCCATTCAGCTGTTCTTTTAACTTCATTTCCATTTTGAATCCTCCAATCTCTCTTCTACCTGTGAAAGCTTCGGCATAGCCGGGATTGCCCCTTTTTTCTCCACGCAAAGACTCGCCACTGCATTTCCAAACAGGGCATACTCTGCTAGTTCTTTCTGAGTCAGTTCATCTAATTGTTTATCCGACTGACTGATCTTATATAAGAAGCCACCCCAGAACGAATCACCTGCTCCATTGGTATCAGCCACATGCTCTACCGTAAATCCCGGAACCATGCATCCGCCTTCTTTATTGTAAATATAAGCTCCATTTCCACCAAGAGTAACAGCTATGATTTTTACACCCTGACGATACAATTCCTCAACTGCTTCCATCATATTCTGATATCCTGTCAAAAGTTCTATTTCTTCATCAGAGATTTTCATGATATCGACATATGGAATCAGACTTCTCATATTCTCTATCGCTGTTTCTTCATTTTCCCACAGAGATGCCCTGTAATTTGGATCATAGGAAATAATGCTTCCCTTATTCTTTGCTCTTTTTACCGCATAGAATGTGGTATCTCTCGCTGGCTGTTCTGTAAGTGACAGCGAACCCACATGGAAAATATACGTCTGATCCAGAATATCAATATCCAACTCCTCTTTCTGAATCTTTGTATCTGCTCCCGGTTTTCTTGCAAAAGCAAATGTACGCTCACCGCTTTCACTCACTTCCACAAACGCCAGTGTCGTAAAATACTTATCATCCATAAGCATGCCTTTTATATCAACATTTTCTTTCTCTAATACAGAGCGCAGAAATTTCCCTTGCATATCATTTCCGGCTTTTCCGATAAATGCAGTATGTGCTCCCAGTCTTCCTGCCGCCACCGCTACATTTGCCGGTGCTCCTCCCGGGTTTCTCGCATACAGCATCTGTCCATCCTCATTTTTTCCCTGAGATGTAAAATCAATCAGAATCTCCCCAAAAGTTGTGATGTCATAGATTGACCGACAAACTGCATCGTTCGTATCCATCAGAAGTCCTGCCTCTAACAGTTTAAACAGAATCTCTTCACATTCCTTAGCATTATCTGTATGAACATGAAGTTCGCCCGTTTCAAAATCCGGCATACTCAAAACACCAAGCATAGATTTTGCATTTACCACATAACGTCCAGCGCATAATTCCGCATCATATGGAATTGCTTCCACAATGCTTACCAGCTTTCTTGCATTCTGCATTGTTTCCAAAACTACTTTTGCAATCATCTGTCTCCCCCTAAGCAAACAGGCTGATCACAATTGCACAGATCAGACCTGTAAGTCCTATAATCGTTTCCATCATTGTCCATGATTTCAATGTTGTCTTTTCATCTATCTCCAGCAGAGAACTTACCAGCCAGAAGCCAGAATCATTGACATGGCTGAATGCCGTAGCACCGCCGTTAATCGCACAGACCATAGCCGCCAGATAAACCGGAGATAATCCTGCAACTCCCGGCATAGCCGCCATAATTCCCGCTGCCATCGTCATAGCTACTACCGCCGCACCTACAGAGGCACGAATCAAGGCCGCAATCAGAAAAGCTACAAGTATCAGTGGAAGTCCACTTTTCTCAAGTGCAGGTCCAATGATATCGCCCATGCCGCAATCCTGTAAAATCCAGCGGATAATTCCTCCTCCAGTGATAACCAGAAGAATCTGACCTGTAGGACGAAGTGAACGGTCCATGATCTTCTTTAACTGTTCTCCATCATATCCCTGTCTTTTTCCAAGAAAATACATTGCAAATAATACTGCAATAATCAAGGCTACAAAAGGTGTTCCGAGGAATTCCAATACCGGACGTACTGCATCAATTCCCGGAACATAAGTGGAAATGGTACTCAGAAGGATCAAAACCAGCGGAACAAGAATGATACATAATACTGTAGAAAATGCCGGAAGATTTGCCTCCTCTTCCACCCTGACTTCCTGAATATTTGATGGAAGTCCTGTGCTAATACGACTGCCGATAAAATTTGACCACAAAATTCCGGCAAAGAGCAGGGAAAGGATTCCTACAGGTACACCTACTGCGATCATAACTCCCAGGTCAACATTCAGCATATTTGCAACAAGTACAGACCCGGCTGATGGCGGGATAAATGCAAAGCCTGTTGCAAGACCTGCCAGCAACGGAATTACATAACATAAGGTAGATTTCTTTGTTTTCTTTGCAAGCCCAAATGCCAGCGGAATCAAAATCACAACGCCTGCCTCAAAAAATACCGTAGTTCCAACTACCAGTCCTGTGATTCCAAGTGCGATTCCTGCCTTCTTTTCGCTGAATTTATTTACCAGTGTCTGTGCAACACACTGCGCACCACCCGATACTTCCAGAATTCCGCCAAACAAAGAACCCAGACCAATCAGTAACACGATTCCCTGCAGTGTTTCACCGGCACCCTTTTCTACTGTGCTGACCAGAGTTGGAACTGGCATTCCGGCTCCGAGCCCAATAAACAAAGCTGAAATCAACAGGGATAATACCGGGTGAATTTTAAATTTGATAATAAGCAGCAATAATAATACTATTCCGACTGCTGCCGCAATCAACAGCCTTGATGGCTCCGCCACAAATACCGCTTCTGTCATTTTCTTTTTCCTCCTGAACCTCTACTTCTATTACATTTTATATTCAAAAGTTTCTCAATCACTTCGAGTCCTCGGCATACTTACATAATTTTGTAAGACGCCGATTTTTTCATTATCACTATACCTGCAATTAGCCAACATATTTATGTATTGTTGCTCTTACAGCCCCAGGTCCTGCGAGCATTTCGCGGAACATTTCTTCAATCTTTTCACCAACTCCATCTTTGTAAAGGTCAGTGAAGAACAGACGCTCATTGGAAAGGATCGGTTTGAGCTGATCTTTGAATGTCTCCGTTTTTCCTACTACGATATCCTTAAACTGTTCCTGAAGTTCCTCGTTCATTGGGTCTGGTGCAAGTTCAAATTTATTTCCTTCATCATCCACACCAAGCATATATCTAAGCCATCCTGCGATTCCCAAAGGAATAGCTGTCAGTCTGGAGGCGTCTCCGAATTTCGCTACATATGCTTTAATTGTCTCACCGAATCGGATACCAACCATCTGAGATACATCTACGGCCAGACGAAGGTTTGTATCTCCCAAATACTCATTTGGGAAACGCTCATTAAAAAGTTCATCCACAAATGCCTGCGGAGAAAGGATTCCCGGGTTTGCGACTACCGGAAGACCTTCATCATAAGCAATCATACGCGCCATCTTCATCATATCTTCGTTTGTGTTCAGCATATGCGCAAACAGATCATATCCAAGAACCACACCCAGCGGACCTGTTGCAGAATGTACAGGGTTCAGACATACTGTTACTTTCATACGCTCAGAAAGGTTAACCGTATTTCTGTCAGCCATATATACACCGAAACCTTTCTCCAGAGCCGGACGGCCGTTCGGGAAGTTATCTTCAATTACGAGATACTGCGGTTTCTCTGCATTAACAAATGGTGCAATATATGTTTTCTTACTTGTGATAACCGGCTGCATATTCTCAACGCCAAGATTCTCAAGGTCCGCTGCAATCTGCTCGCTTGGACGAGGTGTGATCTTATCGATCATCGTCCATGGGAACGCAACAATTTTCTCATCACTTACATAATTTACGAATCCTTCATCTACGAATCCGACTTTCTTCCACTCTTCTGTCATAGTCAGTACAGATTCACGAAGTTTCGCACCATTCTGTGAGCAGTTATCCATGGAAACCAGAGCAATTGGATATCTGCCTGCTTTATATCTTTCATAAAGCATCGCAACCAGAACTGCCATTGCACCTGTTGCTTTATCCGGACCATTTTTGATATCAGCTTCTACAAACGGAAACCATGTCCCGTCAGCTTTCTGTAATGCGTAACCTTTCTCTGTGATTGTAAAGGAAACCATCTGCAGGGATTTGCTGGTAAAGATTTCTTTCAGCCGATTCCAGTGTGCCGGGTCTGAAGACTGTGCTTTTACTGCTTCTGCAAGAGCTCCTATTACTTTGTATTCACGTGTTCCATCACCATGCAGGATTACGCTTAATCCCAGGTTGTCATATGGATCATAAATCTTGTCTACTACATCATAATCAAAAGTCTCTATACATGTAATGCCACGGTTAAGCACGCCCTCTTCCAGAAGGCCGTCAGCAATACCACCGATAAATACACGGAAAATATTTCCGATTCCGAAATGTACCCAACCAGGTTCTTTCTTCGCTTTCTCAGAAACAGCCTCTACGTCATAACTTGGCAGAGTGATTCCGGCCTTTTTCCATGCTTCCTGTTCTTTGATTCCATTCAGTGATAATTTCATGATATATCCTCCTTGTTTTCTTTTTGTTATGTTTTAAACTTACGTTTATATCTTAACTGTAAGTCGAGTATATATCCTCCCTATCTAAAAGTCTATTGACAAAAAGTATAATTTTTTCAATCTTATTTTGTGTATTTTTACCAGTTATATTGACCATTACTGTTCTTATTATCGTTATTGCATTTTCACTTTCTATATACTACAATATACATAAAGTTAGAACTTAACTCTATCTATAACAATTCAGGAAATAATATAATCCAGAAAATCTGGCAAGTTTTTGCGCTCTGCCAGACTATATCAAATATATAATTTATAAAACAGCTACCATAACAGAATCAGGAGAATCTTATGAGTGAAAAAGGTTTAACCAATATCAGCGTAAAAAAAATAAACAGATCAAAAGTTTATCAATACATCTACAGAAAAAAAATAACATCCAAGCGCCAGATCGTTCAGGATTTACAGATGGGATTGTCCACCGTAAGCCAGAATCTGAACCTGTTAGAGCAGGATGGCTTAATAGAAAAAAATGGATATTTCGAATCCACCGGCGGAAGAAAAGCAAATGCGATTCAGATTGTATCTGACTTCAGAATTTCCATTGGCATTGGTATTTTAAAGAATATGTTCCATATCACTGCCGTTGACCTGTACGGAAATGCACTCTATACCAATACCATTCCATTTCCATATTCCAACACGCCGGATTACTATAAGCAGGTCACCGATAAAATCAAAGAATTCATTGCCACAAACCAGTATGATGAAGAAAAGATACTTGGTGTTTCCATCGCTACACAAGGAATCACCTCCCCTGATCACTCTACTGTGCTGTATGGAAATATCATGAACAATACAGGCATGATACTGGAGGACTTTTCCCGTTATCTGCCTTATCCATGTTATTTGGAACATGATTCAAAGTCTGCTGCCTTTCTGGAATTATGGAAACACCCGGAACTTGACAGCGCCGTTGTCTTTCTACTGAATCGTAATCTCGGAGGCGCTATCATCACAAACCACCAGATTCATCAGGGAAGTTCTATGCACAGCGGCACGATCGAACATATCTGTATTAATCCAGATGGACCGCTCTGTTATTGCGGAAACCGCGGCTGTCTGGAAACTTACTGTTCCGCCAACGCTCTGGAACAGGCTGCTGGTATGAATATAAAAGACTTTTTCTCTCTTTTACGCGAAAAAAAATCTCCCCAGCTTACACAAATCTGGAAAGATTATCTCCATCACCTGGCCTTTGCCATGAAAAACCTTAATTTAATTATTGATGCGCCTATTATCATCAGTGGTTATCTGGCACCATATTTTTTAGAGGACGACATTGCCTACCTGACTAAACATATCAATGTTTCCTCACCATTCGCATTAAACAAAGAGCACATTTTTGTTGGCACAAATGGACAATACACTCCTGCTATCGGGGCTGCATTGTTCTATGTAAATCAATTTATACATTCAATATAATAAATATTACGCTGCATAATCTTATTCGTATACCGTCAGTTCTTTATGAACATTACCGAATTGTTAGTTGAAAATGATATTCTCTCCGTGGATCTCACATGGCTAAAGTCACATGCTCCTCGGTCGCTTTAAGCGACAAGGCTAAATATCGGCGGATACGCCTGTAACTTAGGATATGCGCAGTCATGCGCTTTTTTCCATGCCAGATATGGCAGGTTCCCACACCACAGGTAGTCCGCTGTATATCTGCCTGTGTTTATGCTGCTCTTAAGAGTTCCATTTCTAAAAATAGTTCTCTTAAGTCCGCATATACACATGAGATCCTACGCTTTACTGAAGGGACTTTTGCCTCCAGCAAAGACCTTTCCGTTACCGGAATGGGTTTTAAAAGTTCCCGTATAAAATATCTTGCTCCAATATTATAGGACGCTGAAAGATCACAGTTATATCTTTTTCCATTCTGGAATGTACATAAACTGTGATTGCCCGGATCGCGGACAACTGTTCCTGACCCATCATAGGCAAGCCTGCTGGTATTCCATGCACAGATTCTGGAAATCCGCATCCCTCTGCGATGCGCCTGATGTTCACATCTTTTCTGGATATCTCTTTTTCTCCACAGATGCAGCTTCTGTTTCTTTCTTCCGGATATCTTTCCTTTTATTTCCAGATACTCAAACACAATCACATCCACATGGTTTTCTTCTGCATATCCTGTGACTGCACCTGCAATCTTTCTTCCAAGTTCTGTGTTAAAACGCTTCGCGTAGGCCCATCTGCTTTTCACCTGTGCAGAACCATGTTTCCTCTGGAACCTGCTTATTCGTCCCAACACACGGTACATCCGGTCTTTTTCACTGGGAAAATCAATAAACTTTCTTCCCAGGACAGTTCCATCTGCCCGCATAATGGTACAGACTGCATCCGTATTGAGTCCTAAATCCACACTGCAGATGATCTGTTCTTTTACAGGTGTCTTTGTAAGCGGCACTTCTTCCGTATAAGAAAAACGCAGGAAGTATTTACGATGCCTTTTTTCCAGCACGGGTGCTGCAGCTTTTTTTCCTGCCCAGTTCTTTCTTAGATATTCCATATCTGTATGGCTGAGGCTGACCCGGAACCATTTCCAGTCATGACCATCATAAAGTTTCAGGCACGCTCCATCTTTTTCTTCTGTATCCTCACGATACATCACATCTACTACAATATATTTATGGTTAATATCCCTTACAGCCAGTAAGGAATTATCCA
>OLRL01000031.1_pt1 | contig 133326 bp, 118 predicted proteins | sample 1643201 | NCBI WGS metagenome assembly OLRL01 (sample SAMEA3136649, study PRJEB25190) | human gut metagenome | biome: human gut; feature: human-associated habitat; material: faeces | place: Austria | collected 2013
TTATGACAACCTGCTTTAAGGTATCGGTAACTCCTATTCCCTCCATAAGCTCGCCATATATACGCTCCGTATATGTCATCGCATTGAGCTTTGCATTTGTCCTGTTCTGCTGTTTCTGACTCTCGCCGACTACATATATAGCGCCGATTAACGCACACATACCCAATATAAATACCACTGCCGGAACAATGAATCTCTTTTTTAGCTTTTTCATTTGTATCACTTTCTAAAATCAATGTCTATCTGTTCTATATGATTTTAATATTATAGCTCTACGATAAGAAAATGTCTATAAATTTGCGGACGGACATTTTGATGCACAGCCGGAAGTAGAGTGGAAAGGCGATTTTGTAGGTATTTTACATTCATTTATGGAATTTGAAAAAAGTATGGCAGTCACCATAAAGGGAATCCAGAATGTATCAAGGGAGGTTTCAAGTGCGGCAGAGCAGGTAGCTGCAAGCTCAAATGACCTTGCAGACGGTGCAGCCAATCAGGCTGCGGTTGTAGAGAAACTGACAGCGACAGTTGCGGGAGTTTCAGAACAGGTGGAGCAGAATTCAGAGAGTGCCAAGAAAATCATGCGCGATCCCCTGCTTCTGGGAAAAAATCAGAGGATGCAACAGAAAAAGATAAACAGGTCGTAACGGCGGCAAAGATGATCGGCGTAAAGAAAAACATCATTGTGGTGGCTGCCGGTCCGTTTCAGTTTGCAATGATTAATCCGGTCATAACCAGAAAATCTGGTGCTTTTGAGACAGAGGAAGGCTGTCTGTCATTGGATGGCGTTAGGTCATGTACAAGGTATGAAGAAATTGAGGTCGATCACTGTAATGGGATCGTGATATAAGAGTGAATCAGACAGGTAATTTTTTGTAGAAAAACCCACAACATCTATAGTATAATACTTATAATAACGTTATAAGGAAAAGCGGCGCATAAAAAGGAGAAATACATGGCTACCATTATAGATGTTGCGAGGATGGCCGGCGTATCACAGGGAACGGCATCCAATGTATTGAACGGAAAAGGAAATGTCAGCAGTGAGAAGATAAAGGCGGTGGAAGAAGCTGCTAAAAAGCTTGGATATACGATCAATGAGCGGGCTAAGATGCTCAGGAAGGGAAGCGGCAATATTATCTGTGTGATCGTGCCTTCAATGGAACGCAGACATTACAGGGATTTTTATTACTGCCTGAAAAGTTATGCCGAAAAGAGAGGATACACAGCGGAACTTCTGATCACAAACGATAACAGACAAACAGAATACAGTATGATCCAATGGGCAAAGTCTGTAATGGCGATGGGGGTGGCGTCGATCACCTGTCTGGGAGAAAAGGAAGTCAAAGAGGCATATGCAGGATTTGAAAAGTTGTGCTTTGTGGAGCGGAAAGCGACCGATGATCTGGACTATATTGGATTTGATTATGAATCAGCGGGAGGGCAGATTGCAGAAACTGTCATATCTGCCAGATATCATAATGTTCTTGTGGTAACAGATTCTTTAAAATTTTCCAATGAAAATGAGTTCTGCAGAGGTCTCTACAAGATGCTTGCGCAGGAGAAAATAAAATTTTTCCATATCACGACAGACAGCAGGCGTGTATCCCATGCAATCATCAATACTCTTGTGCAGGAAAATGAATACGATGCAATCATAACGACGAATATCCGTTTTGCAGAAAAGATAAGAAATGTTGTTACAAACTTTTCAGCAGGCAATCAGACACCGATTTTTACATTGTCGCCGATCACTTCTCTCCCGGAAAAGGATTACCGCAAATATGAGTTAAACTATGGTCTGGTCGGGAAAATGGCTGCGGAAAAAATTATCGGAGATTCAAAGGAAAATGGGGCAGAGAAAGAACTGATCTGTGAGAATGATGGATTTCGTGAGTGGAATCAGATCACTTTAAACAAAACACCGGCGGATCATTTACGGATACTGACCCTTGACAGCCCGGAGACAATGATCCTGCAGGGACTGGCAAAACTGTATACAGAGGAGACCGGAACACAGATACAGTTTGATGTATTTTCTTATGATGATATTTATGAGCAGTTTATGAAAGCTGAAAATTCGGATTATTACGATATATTCCGAATGGATGTAACCTGGCTGCCATTGCTTTCAGAACGGATATTAGTCCCGCTTGACGATATGACGCCGGATATTGATGAAGTGTATAAAGAGTACATACCGGCATTGATAGATAAGTATTCCCGTGTGCATGGCAAGGCGTATGCGCTTCCGATCACACCGAGTACACAGCTTCTTTTTTATAGAAAGGATCTGTTTGAAAATACAGTTATTAAGAGACTGTACAGTGAGAAATATAAAGCGGAATTAAAAATTCCGAAGACATTTGAAGAATACAATAAAATTGCGGAGTTTTTTGCAACAAGTGACAGGCTGGAGGAACATTATTTTTCAAATCTGACACTTGGAAACCTGGGTGTCACAGCGACGGAATTTCTTACAAGGCTGTTCAGCCATAAAAATCATCTGTATGGAAAAGATGGAATGGTCGTGATCAATGATACAGCGGGCGTAAAGGCATTAGAAGAACTTCTGACTGCCAAGCAATATACAGATAAAAAGGTGGTCCACTGGTGGAAAACATCTGCAAAAGACTTTGCGGATGGCAAACTTGTAATGATGATCAATTTCAGTAATTATGCATCGGAAATCTTAGGAGCAGGCTCAAAAGTTGTTGGAAATATAGGAGTGGCAATGGTTCCTGGAAAAAATCCGATTTATGGAGGAGGAACAGTTGGAATTTCCAAAAACAGCCGCAGAAAAGAAGATGCATTTGCATTTATCAAATGGATCACAACAGAGCCGGCGGCGTCTGGCATGGCAGCACTTGGGAGCGTTTCTCCATGTGCGAAAACATATAATAAATACGATATCATAGATGTGTTTCCCTGGCTGGAATTATCAAAAGACTGTTTCAGCAAATCACATACGAGGAGAATTCCTGCGGATTCAGACAAAGCATTTGATGAAATCAAGTTTTTGAATATTGTGGGAATGGCTGTGGAGAATGTACTGATGGGATTCTTGCCGGTAGAGGAATCTCTAAACCGTGCACAGAAACTGATTGATGAAGAAATTAACAAATAAAATACGGGAGCTGTAAAGCGAAAATGGAATCGGAAGGTGGAATCATATGTTGGATATGTTCCACCTTTTTTGTTTGTGATAATAGAATATCCGCGGAGTATGCATTCTATTATTTTATGTGTCAATAGTCATAGGAAAATTATAACGTTATAAAAATTACATGGATTTTACACAAACTTGATAGAAGTATTGCAAAAAACAAACTATGATATAAAATGCCGGCGGATATATGAGAAAAATACAAAAAACTAATAAAATACAGGGGGATAATGGATAAAATGTATAATGACGAATAAAAAGCATGCAAAAACAAACATGTAAAAAGTACAATAAAATATCAAAAAATACAAAATAAATTGTTAAATTGGACAAAATAATATTGACACGTTTCAAAATATGAAGTATGATAACATTACAAAAACAAAAGAGAGGGAGGAATTTACAATGAAAAAAAGATTTTTATCAGTATTACTTGTATCAGCAATGGGGGTTGCAGCATTAGCAGGCTGTGGCGGTGGAAATACCAGCGCAGACAATGGCAGCACGGCAGCAGATCAGATGGGCGCAGCTGTGGAGGACAAGACCGATGCGGCAGATACCCAGAAAGAGGATACTTCATCTTCCAATGAAAAACTTGTTGTATACACGAACAGCGGAACCGAAGGTCGTGATGCATATCTGATCGAGAAAGCGAAAGAAGCCGGATTCGATATTGAGGTGGTAGCATTAGGAGCATCCGAGGTAACCGAGCGTATGATCGCAGAGAAAAATAATCCTCTTTGTGACGTTACATTTGGATTGAACAATATTGAGTACGAAAAATTAAAAGCAAACGGTTTGCTTCAGAAATGGGAACCGGACTGGGTGGACGGAGTAGATGCAGACCTCATCGATCCGGACGGATATTATTACCCGGTTACAACAACACCATTGGTATTAATGGGAAATGCGGACTATGACAATATGCCTTCTGACTGGACAGATCTGACGAAAGATGAATACAAAGGACTGTATCAGTTACATAATTTAGGCGGTGGAACAGCAAAGACGGTATTTGCAAGTATCATCAGCCGTTATCAGGATCCGGACGGAGATCTTGGCATTTCTGATGAGGGATGGGAAATCGCAGCAAAATTCTTAGGTAATGCACATAACATTGCAGATGGTGAAGACGCAGTCGGAAGTGTGATCGATGGTACCTATCCGATGGATGAGCACTGGGCATCCGGCGTTTTGACAGAGCAGAAAGACCGTGATTACAAATTCCAGATCATGACACCGGACATTGGAGAGCCATATGTGGTAGAATCTCTTGCAATTTCAGCAGGCACTAAGAAATATGATACCTGTGTAGCATTTTTAAACTGGCTTGGAAGTTCTGATGTTCAGCTTGACTGGTCTAATAATTATGGAACGATTCCATGTCAGAAAGAAGCATTAGACCAGGTTTCCGATGATATTAAAGAGTTAATGGAGACTTTGAAACCGCAGGATCTTGACTGGAGTTTCATTGCAGAAAATGTGGATGCATGGGTAGAGAAAGCAGAGCTTGAGTATGTACAGTAAATATAGAAGAAACTAAAAATACAGGAAGCTGACATTAAACAAAGTTAGGAGAACACCATGGTAAAGTTTGAAAATATTGAAATAAAGTATGGGGATTTTGTAGCGATTGAAAACTTGAATCTGGATATTAAAGAAGGTGAGTTCTTCACCTTCTTAGGACCAAGCGGTTGTGGAAAGACCACCTCACTGCGGGCGCTGGTTGGCTTTCTCTCACCGTCAAAAGGAAAAGTATATGTAGGAGACAAGGACGTTACAAATCTTCCGGTTGAAAAAAGAAACATTGGCATGGTGTTCCAAAGCTATGCGCTTTTCCCGACAATGTCAGTCTATGACAACATTGCGTTTGGAATGAAAGTAAAAAAAGCATCGAAGACAGAGATCGATCAGAAAGTACATGAAGTTGCAGCTAAGATCAAGATTACGGAATCACAGTTAAAGAAAAATGTGTCGGATCTGTCAGGTGGTCAGCAGCAGAGAGTAGCGCTTGCAAGAGCAATCGTTCTGGAGCCTAAGATTCTTTGCCTGGATGAGCCGCTATCCAATCTGGATGCAAAACTCCGCATTGATATGAGAATGGAATTAAAACGTCTCCAGAAAGAGCTGGGTATCACAACATTGTATGTTACGCATGACCAGGAAGAAGCGCTGACGCTTTCCGACCGGATCGCCGTATTTAACAATGGATATGTAGAACAGGTTGGAACGCCGTATGAGATCTATAATGAATCAAAAAGTGAGTTTGTCTGCGATTTTATCGGTGATATCAACCGCTTAAAGGGTGAACTTTTATCTGAGGTCAATACGCAGTCGGGTGCAAATTTAGATACAAACAAGACTGGATTTGTAAGAATTGAGAGATGTATCAGTGAAGAAAAAGCCGGTTATGTGAAACTCACAGGCAAAGTGGAAGAAGCTGAATTTAGTGGTGTGCTGACAAAGTATGTGCTGGAATGTCATGGACAGGAGCTTAAATATCTTGAAAAAAATGATGGACGCAGGCTGTATCAGGAAAACGAACAGATAGACCTCTATATCAACCCACAGGATATCATGCAGTTTTAGGAGGGATATTTTATGAATAAACTCAAGCAAAAAATTCAGGATGGAACAATCAATATTCCCGGCATTATTATTAAAATTGCATTAATCTGGTTTATCATTACATTTCTGGTATTCCCAAACTTAAATCTGCTTGCCAGGGTATTTGTAAAAGACGGACATTTCACATTGGAAGCAATTGACAAGATCATGAAATCAGCAAGGGCCATGAAGAGTTTAAAGAACAGCTTTGTTCTGGCGATCGCTTCTATTATTACCGTAAATATATCCGGTATTTTAGTTGTACTGTTTACAGAATACTTTGACATCAAAGGGGCAAAAATATTAAGTCTTGGATTTATGTCAACACTGATCTACAGCGGCGTTGTTTTGGTTACAGGATATAAGTTCGTTTACGGTTCAACAGGAATCGTGACAAAAGTGCTGACCAATATTTTTCCAGGTCTGGATCCGAACTGGTTTGTCGGATTTGGTGCTGTACTTTTTATTATGACATTCTCGGGAACATCAAATCATATGATGTTTTTGACAAATGCGATACGAGGGCTGGATTATCATACGATAGAGGCGGCGAAGAATATGGGGGCATCCCAGAGTACGATTTTATTTAAAATTGTGCTGCCGACAATGAAACCTACCATTTTTGCGATTACAGTGCTTACTTTTATCGCAGCATTAAGCACAATGTCAGGACCTTTGATCGTTGGTGGCCCGGATTTCCAGACAATCAACCCGATGATCAAGACGTTTGCCAATATGACGGGATCGAGAGATATCGCAGCGCTGCTGGCAATCATCCTTGGAATTGCAACGACGATTCTTCTTGCAATCATGCAGAAAATTGAAAAAAAAGGCAATTTTATATCGGTTTCAAAGACAAAAGCCAAAATGGAAAAACAAAAGATTGAAAATCCGGTCATGAATGTGATCGCACATATTGTAGCTTATGTGATGTTTATCATTTACATGCTGCCGATCATCAACGTACTTGTATTTTCATTTACCGATGGATTGACGATCAAGACAGGTGTGATCAGAAAAGATTCTTTTACACTGGAGAATTACAAAAAACTGTTCCATTCAGCCACTGCATATAAGCCGTATCTGGTAAGTATTGTGTATTCTCTGCTGGCGGCACTGGTTGTAGCTGTGATCTGTATTGTGGTTGCCCGTATTGTGACAAAAGCAAAACATAAATATGACAAGTTGTTTGAACCGTTTATTCTGATCCCATGGCTGCTGCCATCAACCATGATCGCACTTGGTTTGATGCTGACCTACGATGAGCCAAGAATGCTCCTGGCAGATAAGGTATTGGTTGCTACACCGATCATCCTGCTGTTTGCATACATTATTATTAAAATTCCGTTTTCATACCGAATGATCCGCGCCGGATTTGTCGGACTTGATGGAAATATGGAAGAGGCAGCACAGGTTATGGGCGCAAAACCGCTCTATACAATGAGGAAAGTCATTCTTCCGAATATTATGCCAATCGTATTATCTGTCATCGTATTGAACTTTAACGGACTTTTATCAGAATATGACTTATCCGTATTTTTATATCATCCATCCTATCAGCCGCTTGGAATCGTGATCAAGCTGGCAACGGATGAGACAGCGACCATAGATGCACAGGCAATGTCATTTGTTTATACGGTAGTGCTTATGATCATTTCTACGATTGCACTTTGGCTTGGCAGATATGACGGACTTGGAAAGATAAAATCTTTTTTTACAAAAAAGAAAAACGGGGGTAAAAATTAAATGGAATCGATCATTGAATTAAGAAAAAAAACAGGTGTTCTGGTTGCCGCCCACAGAGGAACCAGTGGGGGAAATATTCCGCCAAACTCGATTGCGGCTTTTGATATTGCACTCAAGGAGGGCGCAGACATTTTAGAGATGGATCTGTTTCAAAGTATCGATGGCGAATTGTTTGTATTCCACACAGGAATGGAACCGAGCCATCTTGACAGACATATCAGGATTGAACGGTATACAGCCGGTGAGATCAGACAGATGAGACTCTGTAACGGCGATCTGCAGCAGACATTTCTGCCGGTAAATTCATTTGATGATGTGTTAGAGCATTTGAAGGGAAAATGTAAACTGAATCTTGACAGAAGCATCAATATTATTGAACCGGTTATGAAAGCAGTAAAGAAACATGGAATGGAAGATCAGATTTTAATGAAGAGTGATCCTTCTGACCAATCTTTGAAATTAATTGAAGCTTATGCACCAACGATCGATTATATGCCAATTTTCATGGAAGAGGATCTTGCCTCTGATAAAATTGAAAAAATGAACATCAATTATATAGGGGCAGAGATTGTGTTTGAAAAAGAAACATCTCCGGTGATCCAGGAATCTTATCTGGAAATGCAGAAGAAAAAGGGGCGGATTCTCTGGGGCAATGCGATTTTATATTCCAGCCGGGTTCCACTGGCAGCAGGGCATAGCGATGACGTTTCGCTGACCGATGATCCTGCGAAAGGATGGGGATGGCTTGCAGATAAAGGATTTGACATTATCCAGACAGACTGGACAAAGCATTGTGTGGATTACCTGAAAGAAAATAATTATCGGAAGTGATGCGTATGGATTTAAATTTTTTGGGATGTGGTTCGGCATTTAATCCGTTGTACGGGAATACAAGTGCCTATTTTACAAACAAGGATCAGCTATATGTGATCGATGGCGGGGAGAGTGTATTTTTGAAATTGTATCAGAAAGAACTCTTAAAGAAATACGCCGGTATCACAATTATGGTAACACATATGCATGCAGATCACGTGGGAAGTCTTCCGTCTATCATTTCCTATTGTTATTATGTACTTGGGAAAAAAGTGACGGTCATCTATCCGGAAAAGTCTTTGTGGATTCTGCTTGGATTGATGGGAATCGACCCGGATATCTATATTCCTGTGGAGAGCAGTCTGTTTACCGCAGAGGGACTGAAGGTTTGGGCTGTTTCTGTGAAACATGCGGATGATATTTCCTGCTTTGGTTATATCATTGAATTTGCAGGAGAGAAGATTTACTACAGTGGAGATTCGTATGAGATTCCCAAAGATGTATTAGACGGATTTTATAAAAGGGAAATATCAACAATCTATCAGGATACAACAGAATTTACATCGGATCACAGGTCACATTGCCCATTAGAGGAGCTGGAGGAATGTATACCGGCGGATTTAAGAAGGAATGTTTTTTGCATGCATTTTACTACAGATTTTACGGAAAAATTAAAGAAAAAAGGATTCGGTTATATTCAAAGTAATTGCAGGTGAGAATGGAGAGAAGAGCAATTTGAAAGATGATTTTAAATTGCTCTTTTTCTTTATCCTAAGATGCACAAAAAGATTCGTTGGAGATAAAATAGTGGGAAGGTGAAATCATGTGGAGAGCTTTTATTGACGCAATGGCAGAATGGAACAGCGTAGCGATTTGCGGACGCCTTGCGCTGGCAATCCTAACGGGAACTGTGATAGGAATTGACCGTGGGTTAAAACGGCGCGGAGCCGGGATCAAGACACATGCATTAGTGTGCCTTGGATCCGCTTTGGTAATGCTGACCAGTGAATATATGTCGATGAATTTTGAACAGAAAGCTGATCTTGCACGGCTCGGTGCACAGGTGATCAGTGGGGTAGGATTCCTGGGGGTAGGTACAATATTGGTAACGGAGAAACAAAGAGTCCGGGGGCTTACCACAGCAGCAGGACTTTGGGCATGTGCCTGTGTGGGTCTGGCGATTGGAATCGGGTTTGTGGAAGGTGCAGTCTATACGCTGGTATTCATTGTTGTTGTATTGCGCCTTCTGAATAAAATCGACATTTTTTTACAGAAACATGCGAAAGTATTTGATCTTTATCTTGAACTGGAAAATGGAAAGAGCATTGGATTGTTTTTGCAGGAGATGCGAAGCCGGAATGTGAAAACAGAGACGGTTGAAACAACCAAAAATAAACTGCCGGGTAAATTTTCCTCTTTAGTGGTAACTCTGGAAGTCAATCACTATAATATGAGACCGGAACTGATCGATGAGATCAGAAATTTTGACTATGTGCACTATGTGGAAGAAATGTAAGCATCTGGAAATATTGCAAATTCAGGATTAAAATGTATCAAAACTGGAAAGCAGAAGGGGGATAAAAATTTATGGATTCAAAAAAAATAAAAGTGTGGGCGCACCGTGGAGCAAGTGGTTATGCACCGGAGAATACAATGGATGCATTTCGAAAAGCCATTGAGATGAAAGCAGATGGAATCGAACTGGATGTGAATCTGACGAAAGATGGGGAAGTGGTTGTAATACATGATGAGGTTCTTGACAGAGTCAGTGATGGAACCGGACGTGTACAGGACTTTACCTGTAATGAATTAAAAAAATTTAATTTTAATAAAATACATCCGGAATATGAGAAAGAAGAGATACCAACATTAGAGGAAGTTTATCAGTTGATAAAGCCGACGGATCTCACCATTAATGTGGAAATGAAGACCGGAAACACGTTTTATCCGGGAATGGAAGATAAGGTTTTAGAACTGACAAAAAAATATGACATGATGGATCGTATCATAGTTTCCTCATTCAATCATTATACGATCCGCAGTATGAAGGAAAAATGCCCGGAATTAAAAACAGGTGCACTGTATGCGGATGGAATTATAAATGCGGTCGATTATGTGGCGGATGTTGTGCGGGCAGATGCTCTGCATCCGGGGTGGACGAAAATTTTTTATCCAAATTATCTGGAGGACTGCAGGCGGAGAAATATATTAGTGCATGTATGGACGATCAATAATGAGAAAGACATGCGGCGCTGCTGTGAGATGGGACTCGATGCAATTATTACGAACTATCCGGATGTGGCGAGAAAAGTGGTGGATGAGTACCAGCTTAATTAAAATTGTGCATGCGGAAATATATCAAAATAATTTGATATATTTCCGCATTTCTATTATAATCAGCCGTAAAAGAAGTAATATATTGCCATCAGGAGAGAAAATAAATATGAAAACCTGTAAAGATGCCGCGAAAGAGAAAAGACCGCTTCCGGTAGGAGTTTCTGATTATGTCAGAGCACAGGCAGAATATTATTATGTGGATAAAACGCTGCTGATCAAAGAATTTTTAGACAGAAAACCGCTGGTTTCCCTGTTTACCAGACCTAGAAGATTTGGAAAGACATTAAATATGGATATGTTACGGGTGTTCTTTGAAATATCGGACGAGGATATCAGTATTTATTTTAAAGAGAAGGCTATCTGGAAGTGTGGACAGGAGTATACCAGACAACAGGGAAATAACAGCAGTGTATAAAAATGAGATTCTGGCGCATTTATTACAGATTGGGGCAATTTGGGAAAGAAATGGTGCACAATAAGGGAGGAAAGATGTTGAACAGGCAGGTTTATGTATCAGATAATGAATTTATCATTTGCCCGATTGTGGATGAAGATCGTGATAATTATGTAGAATTGCATCGTCAGATAAGTGGTGAACATACATTGTTTTTAAATGAGCATTGCAAAGATATGATGTGGGAACAGGTTTTAGAGGGAGAAGATAAAGTATTTTCTGTATTTGAAATAAATGGCGATTATTGTGGAAGTCTGGAATTGCAGAATCCGGACTCTGATACACCTGAAATAGGAATAGATCTTTTCGAGAATAAGAGAAATAAGGGAATAGCGCCGAAAGTGGTAAAATTATTGGCAAAAAGATGCTATAAGGACAGGAAAGTAGATTATTTTCTGATTAGAATTTCATCCCAAAATCAACACAGTAAACATGTCTTTGAAAAAATGGGAGTGATTCCGTTAAGAACAACAGAGAGTCCATATAAGACTTTTATGAAAGCTTTTTTAGAAACAGCCGGGGATATTTCCAATGATAAGAAAGAGGAATTAAAAAATATCTTGGAAGAAAATGACGAGTCGATAGAGGAAGAGGTTTATGAATATAAGTTGATGCCAGAGCTATTTTTGAAAGAGAGAGGTTAGTATAAATATTTTTTACATGTAAAGGTGAAAATATGCTTAGGATGATGTTGCAGATCAGATAATATCCATTTTCAAAAGAACAGAATTCATTAGTCAGGCGATTTATCTGGATTTCCCAACATAAAAATGTTAAGATAAAATAAATTCGTGTTTCGGGACAGTGATGAATAAGGAGGTATGAGATGGAACCAATGTATTTATCAATCCAGCAGAAAGAGACCGGCAGACAGATCAAGAGGCTTCTATCAGAACACGGTTACACGGTGAAAGATGTCCAGACCGTGATGGGATTTGAAAATCCGCAGGCAGTCTACAAATGGATCTCAGGAAAATCGCTGCCGAGTTTGGACAATTTTATAATTTTAAGTAGATTATTGCATACCAGTATTGAAGATATCCTCGTCATTGACGGGGATATCGTTCGTTTATGGTATATTTTATTTCGGAAATTAAACTAGCGGTAGAATGACAAACTTTTCTGTATGTCTTATATTGATATCATCATGAAGGATAGTTGGGAGAGGAAAAAGGTAAATGAAAAAAATAACATCGGCATATGCAAATAAATGGCTTAAAAGCCTGGAAGAAGACAAGGAATACTGGATAAATAAGGAAGAAGCGTCAAGTACCTATGTGGCTGCGATCAATGAGGAGCCTGTGATCCCCGAATATGATTATGCTGAGGTTGCAGCAACGATTGCAGAAATTGATGAAAAGATCGCAGTGATCAAACATGCACTGAATGTCACAAATGCAACCGCAAAAGTGCAGGTAAAGGATACCGGGATGAGCGTGGACACGATCTTAATAAAGATGGCGCAGTTGAATAAAAGAAAGGCTGTCCTTGACCGGATGCGCAAACAGCTTCCAAAGACGAGGGAGACAACATCGTATATGTCCAGAAATGCAGTTCCCGAGTATCGGTATGTCAACTATGATCTTGATCTGGTCAAGCAGGAATATGAGCGGGTATCTCAGAATGTCATGGAATTGCAGATGGCATTGGATCAATATAACCAGACGGTGCAGTTTGAGGTAGATCTTTAAAAAATTTTCCGTGCAGGGTGCGGTCACAGGTAAATAGTGCAAAATAGTTCAGGTTCAGTGATAAAGTTTTTTCTGTTATTCGTTATTTGTTATTCGTTAAAGTTCATAGTGATTTAAATCCGGATACGATAAATTTTAAATGCGCCCAGCAGAAAACCTGCAGGAAACTGCGATGCGGAGGTTCGGTTTCAAGCATCAGATGATGAAAGGAAGATAAACTTACATGGTAAAGAAAATCATGCGTGATCCCCTGTTTCTGGGACAGAAATCAGAGGATGCAACAGAAAAAGATAAGTAGGTCGTAACGGATCTTTTGGAGGGCATGTACAAGATATAAAGAAGACAGAAATGGAGGGATACATTTTGAAAAATTATTATAAATTACAGAGCCCATCATTTTTTAAATTTCAATATGTATTTCTTGACAGTGAAGATTATCTGGCAGATCAGTTATTTATAAAATACAAGGTAACTGTGGATTTTGGAGATGAATATGTAAAAGAAAATTCGCCGTATCATGTGATATTTTGCAAAATAAGAAAAAGGGATGAAAAAAAGTTTCTCGATGCACTTTCTGAGATGTATGACAAGATGCTTCTTATGGGATATAAAGATTATCAGGAAGTTTGTGATAATTTTATAAGAGTTGTAGAGAAAAATGAAAAAGAGAAGTAGCATGGTTTTACTCTTGACATCCACCCCACCCCGCAATACAATACTTGCATATGCAACTATTGGAGGTGCAAGTAATGTTGAAACGAGTTTTTTCTTATATGAAAGAATATAAGAAATATGCATGGTCAGGTTTGTTATGCATTGGCGTGGAGGTGGTCTTAGAGATCACAGTGCCGCTTCTCATGGCGGACCTGATCGACTATGGAGTCACAAATGCGGACGGGACTTATATCATAAAAAAAGGTCTGCAGATGGCACTCTGTGCAGTGCTGGCATTGATCCTTGGTGTCGGAAGTGCAAAATTTTCCGCGCTTGCAGGACAGGGACTCGGTGCAAATATAAGAAAGGCGGAGTACGAAAAACTCCAGTCTTATTCATTTTCCAATATAGACCATTTCAGCGTGTCGTCGCTTGTCACGCGTCTGACGAGCGATGTGACGAACATCCAGAATGCAGTGTCCACCGGTATGCGTCCGTTCGGGCGCAGCCCGGTCATGCTTATTTTTGCGACATCGTTTGCATTTCGGATCAATTCGACACTGGCACTGGTCTTTCTTGTGGCACTGCCGACGTTAGCAGTGCTTTTAATTCTTATCATTATCAATGTCGGGCCGCTTTACGGGCGCATGCAGAGTGCAATCGACCAGGTAAACCGGTGCATTCAGGAAAATCTTACGGCGATCCGTGTTGTGAAATCCTATGTCAGAGGCGATTACGAAGTGGAAAAATTCGGTGTCGTCAATGAAAATTTAAAATCAGAGTCCGAAAAGGCGTTTGGAACGGCAGTGCTGAACATGCCAGCCATGCAGTTTGTCATGTACGGGACGATCCTTGGAATCCTTTTGATCGGTGGGAGGCTGATCAATGAGGGGAAGATGATGATCGGACAGCTTACAAGTTTTTTGAGTTATGTATTGCTGATCCTCAATTCTCTCATGATGATGTCAAATGTGTTCCTTCTCATGACAAGGTCACTCGCATCCGCAGAGCGGATTATGGAAGTCATTGATGAAAAAATCGATATTACGGATGAAAATGCAAAGGACATTGCCGTGACGAAGGGCGAAATCGAATTTGACCATGTTTGGTTCAAATACAAGGACACGGCAAAAGAATATGTGCTTTCCGATGTTTCTTTCCACATCAGACCGGGGCAGACAGTCGGCATCATCGGGCAGACCGGTTCATCAAAGACTACGCTGGTGCAGCTTATCCCAAGACTTTACGATGTGACAAAGGGCGAGGTAAAGATCGACGGAATTAATGTAAAAGAGTATCCGGTCAGACATCTTCGGGACGCAGTTGCGATGGTACTGCAGAAAAATACGCTGTTTTCCGGTTCACTGATCGATAACCTCCGCTGGGGAAATGAAAATGCCACATTGGATGAGATTAAAGAAGCATGTCAGATTGCCTGTGTGGATGAGTTTGTGGACCGGCTTGCGGATGGTTATGATACCGAGATGGGGCAGGAGGGAGTCAATGTGTCCGGCGGGCAGAAACAGAGGATCTGCATTGCCAGAGCCATTTTGAAAAAGCCGAAAGTACTGATCTTAGATGACTCCACAAGCGCGGTGGACACCGCGACGGAGGCGAAGATACGAAGCGGGCTTGCAGAAAAACTGCCGGATATGACAAAGATCATCATTGCGCAGAGGATATCGTCTGTCCGCCATGCTGACCAGATCATTATCATGGACAGGGGGCATGTGGAGGCAATCGGCACACATGAGAGTCTGCTCCGTGACAATCAGATCTATCAGGAAATCTATGCATCACAGAAGGAAGGAGCTGATCTTTAATGGCAAAGTATGTGGGATATAAAAGACCAAAAGATACGAAAAAGACCATGAAGCACTTCCTGACTTATCTCGGTCATTACAAGTGGGCATTTTTCCTTGTGGCAATTCTTGTATTTATCAGTGCGGGGGCAGGAATCTGCGGCACATATCTGATCAAACCGCTCGTCAACAATTTCATTGTGCCGGGAAATATGAAGGGACTTCTTTTGGCAGTCATCGGCATGGGTGTGATGTACCTGTGCGGTGCGCTCGCAACGCTCGGCTATAACCGGCTGATGGTGCACACCTCGCAGAAAGTCGTGAGCGAAATCCGCATGGATCTGTTCCGGCACACACAGAAACTCCCACTGAAATATTTTGACGACAACACGCGCGGCGAGATCATGAGCCATTTTACCAACGATGTCGACACGGTGCAGGAGGCGATGAACAACAGTTTTGCAATGATCATCCAGAGTTTTCTGACATTGTTTGGAACGATCACAATGATGATGGTGCTCAGCGTAAAACTGACCATGCTCGTGGTGGTATTTTTAGTCATTACCTTTTTGTTCATGCAGTACAATGGAAAATGCAGCAAAAAATATTATCACAGACAGCAGCAGGAACTCGGAAACATCAACGGTTTTGTGCAGGAGATGATGGCAGGACAGAAGGTGGAGAAAGTTTTCAACCATGAAAAGGAAAACTTTAAAGAGTTCTGTGAAATGAATGAGCGGTTTCGCAGGGAGTCTACAAATGCACTGGCACATTCAGGTATGCTCGTGCCGGTGATCGTGGCGCTTTCCTATTTTAACTATGCGCTCTCAGCATGTGCCGGCGGCATGTTTGTGATCCGCGGGCTCATGGATTTGGGAAGCCTGTCGGCTTATCTTGTATATGTGAGACAGAGTGCGATGCCGTTAAATCAGTTTACACAGCAGGTCAATTTCCTGTTGTCGGCGCTCTCAGGTGCAGAGCGTATTTTTGACATGATGGACGAGGCGGAGGAGATTGACGAGGGAAAAGTGACACTCTGCAATATCTGTAAAAATGCGGATGGCACACTGACAGAATGCGCGGAAATTACAGGATTGTATGCGTGGAAACTGTCATCAGGAGAACTGGTACTGTTAAAGGGAGATGTGCGTTTCCATGATGTCGTATTCGGCTATGTGTCGGAGAAAACGGTGCTGAACGGAATATCATTGTTTGCAAAACCGGGACAGAAGATCGCTTTTGTCGGATCAACGGGTGCCGGAAAGACAACGATCGTAAACCTCATCAACCGGTTTTATGATATTCAGGCGGGACAGATCACATATGATGGGATCGACGTCAAAGATATTCGGAAAGATGACCTGCGGCGTTCCCTTGCCATGGTCATACAGGATACACATTTGTTTACCGGGACGATCGCAGACAATATCCGTTACGGGAAACTGGATGCGACGGATGAGGAGATCCGGGAGGCGGCGAAGATCGCCAATGCGGATTCCTTTATCAGCCGTCTGCCGCAGGGGTATGACACGATGCTTTACGGAGATGGGAGCAGCTTATCTCAGGGACAGCAGCAGCTCATCGCGATCGCAAGAGCGGCGATCGCAAAACCTCCGGTACTGATCTTAGACGAGGCGACAAGTTCGATCGACACAAGGACGGAGCGTTTGATCGAAAAAGGCATGGATGCCATTATGGAGGGAAGAACCGTATTTGTCATTGCACACAGGCTCTCAACCGTAAGAAATTCCAATGCGATCATGGTACTTGAAAAAGGTGAGATCATTGAGCGCGGCAGTCATGACGAGCTTTTAGAGCAGAAAGGCAGATATTATCAGTTGTATACAGGACAGTTTGAATTGGAGTGATGTTAGGGTGAAAAATGAGATTTTTGATGTTGAAATGTTAAGGAGACGGTTTATCCGGCCGTATTTTATAGAGCTTGGACTTACGGTGGGACAGGGGCAGCCGCGCATTTTAAAGGAACTGAGGGAGCACGGTGCAATGAACCAGAAAGAATTGTCCGATGCCTGCCTGGTCGAAGTTACGACGATGTCCCGGACAATCGACCGTTTAGAAAAGATGGGACTTGTAAAGCGGGAGAGCAATCCCGCCTGCCGCCGTTCCTGGACGATCGCACTCACGGAAGAAGGATGTGAGATGGCGGATAAAGTTATTGAGATATTTGAGATGACAGATGGTATAATGAAAAGCGGAATGAGTGAGAGTGAGCTGGAAACATTGTCTGCCGGGCTTGAAAAAGTAAAGGAAAATCTGTGGACGGCAATCAAGGATAATGAAGAAAATATGAGGTAAACAAAATACGAACTGAAATCAGATATGGAATGAAATCAAGTGTAATAGTAAACACAGCATTTGAAGAAAAGGAGAGAAATGCAATGGGCTATTTAATTTCAGAGACAACAAAAGAAGAGCGGGAGAAGATCGTGGCGGAATCATTAGGAAATATTGATGCAGCCTGTGATGGCTGCATGTCCGGACTCGTGGAAATGTATCAGGATTACATCGACGGGAAATTGAACATAGCGGGTACTATGCCTTGAAAAATCTTATGGAATCGCTTAAGATATCATTAATTAGGCGGTAAATCCTAATAATGATTTTTGAAATGCCTCAACAGATGGCATTTCCCAGGCATCAAGATGTTGTAGCATCATGATGCCATAGAGGCGGCAGTACCACATCTTAGTCGATCGGTGCCTGCCGTCTTCTAATTTATAGTCTTCTTTCTCACGCTTATTAGAGCGTTCCACGGAAGTTCTTCGATTGTATTCCTTTTCCCATGCTTTTGAGTCTCTTGGCGGTATGTTAAACAGCCTTGGATTATCCTCGGTAAAGATGTGCACGGTTCTGCCGTATTTTGCTGGCGAACAGGGATGTTCACAGAAACAGCCACGTTTCCGGTTAGCCTTTGGACACCGGTATTTCGCCCGGTGTTTAGCAGCTTCATAACCATCTTTATGCATGCGTAAGCCCAACTTACAGACAGGAACGCCATCATCGTCGATTGTGAAATCATTCTTATAAGTGAAGTGTCCGGTATGACCGGGGCTCAAGTCGATAAAAGGCGTGATCTTTTCCCGACAACAGTATTCATAGACAGCATAAGCATCATGGGCGGAATCCAGAAGGAGTTTTTCAATCCGGAATTCAGGAAGATATGCTTTCATCGTGAAAAAGGAATGTAGAAACGAAAGCATGTCATGCCGGGAAGCCCGTTCCAAAAGCGGAAATATGGGAAGGTCGCTGTGAGAATCGGATGCCACGTACATGTAGAGATGGTAGCCGAAAAAATAGCATTGGATAGGAGGATATCTTAAGTATCTTCCATTTTAGAGTTATTTTGTTAAAAAGTGTCAAAAGAGTGATATTGACGAGTCAGTTCAGTTATAGAGATGATGAAAGAAAATGATTAATATAAAGATACACCAGAAGAGAGGTGAACATAAATCACACTGTCACAGAGAGGAGAAAATGTATGAAAAAAAGAATTCTAGCAGCTATGCTTACTTTGTCTATGGTTGTGTCCATGACAGCATGCGGAAATTCAGAAGCAGGAGGATCAAAGGATTCAGCTAAAAATAACGGTAATGGGGATGAACCATATACAGTTACCATGGTTCTGAATGGAAGCACACAGCCGGATGAAGAAAGAATCGAACAAAAAATCAATGAGATTCTTGAACCGGAACTTAATGCGAATCTTGATATTGTTGTGCTGCCGTGGGCAAGTGCAAGCCAGCAGTTACAGCTTATGTTATCAGGGGATGAAAAAATTGATGTCTTTTATACCCAGGCAACCAATGCAGTGCAGTATATGAATGCAGGACAGATTGTAGACATGTCTGAACTGATTGATAAATATGGAACAAATATCAAACAGATTTATGGAGAGGATATAGCTAAGATCAATCAAGTCGAAGGCTTTGTATATGGCGTGCCAAATCAGATTGAACGAGGAAGTATTCCTGCCATATTTATGAGAAAAGATCTGGTGGAAAAGTACAATATTGATACAACACAGATTAAAGAACCAAAAGATCTGGAAAGTGTTTTTGAGACAGTAAAAGCGGGAGAGCCGGATATGACAATGTTATATTCGAGCAGTGAGAATGATGCACCGGCTACAAGATTATTCCGTGGAGATACTCTGTCAGATAACAATTATCTTGGTGTACTCATGGATCAGACGAACAGCACAAAATTAGAAAACTTCTTTGCGACGGACTGGTTTAAAGATACAACTACCATGCTGCATAACTGGTATCAGAAGGGATATATCAGCCAGGATGCAGGAACTAACACAGAGAACTGGAGAACAGTATGCAAGGCTGGAAATTTATTTTCACTGTTTTTTTCTTATCATCCTGGAACACCGGTAGAATTTGAAAGCTCCACCGGCTATGATTTTGAGATCGTGCCATTTTATAACGAACCGATCATAAATAGCTCATCCTATAATGGTGTTACATTCTCAATTGCCCAGAATTCAGAAAATCCGGAGAAAACAATGGAAGTACTGGATTATATCTACGGAAGTTCAGAGATCATGAATCTTTTAAACTGGGGTGAACAGGATAAAGACTATGTGATAGAAGATGCTGATAATGGCATTATCAATTTCCCGGAAGGAATCACTTCTGATAATGCAGGCTATAACTTAAACCTTGGATGGGAATTGCCAAATCAGTTTATTGCTTATAAATGGACTGGTTCCGATCCGCAATTATGGGAAAAAATGGAAGAATTTAACGGTTCTGCAAAGAGCTCCAAAGCAGTAGGATTTTTATTTGACAGCAGTAATTGTTCAAGTGAGATCGCAGCTCTTTCCAATATTGTAAAACAATACAGCGGAGCACTTTACAGCGGTTCCGGAGATCCAGATGAACTTATTCCGGAATTGTTAGAAGCATTAGATGATGCGGGAATCAATGAAGTGATCCAGGCAAAACAGGAACAGTTAGATGCTTTTCTTGCAGCAAAATAATCAGGTTCAGAAGGAAAGTCCCACAGATACAACGTGGGACTTTTTCATAAAAGGAGAAACTTATGAAGAAGAAAAAGAACAAAGTTAAGGAATATCTGCCGCTCTATCTGATGATGCTTCCGGGATTATTATATCTGCTGATCAATAATTATCTTCCGATGACAGGTATTATACTTGCTTTTAAAAAGTTGAATTTTTCAAAAGGAATTTTGGCAAGCCCGTGGGCAGGACTGGATAATTTTAAATTTTTGTTCTCGTCAAAAGATGCCTGGATTATTACAAGAAATACATTGCTATATAATATAGCGTTTATTCTTGTCAATATGGTCGTTGGAATTGCAATCGCAATTTTAATCTGTGAAGTTAAGAACACAAAAATGAAAAAAATATACCAGAGTGCTATATTATTGCCATTTTTGATGTCGATGGTCATTTTAAGCTATATTGTGTATGCACTTTTAAGTGCCGAAAATGGTCTTGTAAACAATACGATCCTGCCATTACTGCATATAGATCCGATCCAGTGGTATCAGAAACCAAAATACTGGCCGGCGATTCTTATCATTGCAAACTGCTGGAAAGGAGTGGGATACGGATGTCTGATTTATATTGCATCGCTGATCGGTATTGATCCGACTTATTATGAGGCAGCAAGACTGGATGGAGCCACAAAGTGGCAGGAAATCACAAAAATCACATTGCCATGCCTGGTACCGACAATCATTACGCTGTTATTATTGAGCATTGGAAGAATCTTCTATTCTGATTTTGGATTATTTTATCAGGTTCCGATGAACTCCGGTGTGTTGTTCCCAACAACAAACGTAATTGATACGTATGTATATCGTGCATTGATCGAACAGGGAAATATCAGTATGTCATCCGCAGCGGGTGTATACCAGTCATTAGTAGGTTTTGTCATTGTCATGTTAAGTAACTGGATCGTTAGACGTGTAGATAAAGACAGAGCATTGTTTTAGGAGGAGAGTCCATTATGACAAATTCAAAAAAAACAAAGAGATACCAGTTTTGGATCAATCTGATACTGATCGTGATGACATTGACTATTATTTTACCATTTTTGCTGGTATTTATTTCATCCATCACGGATGAAACAGTGTTGATCCGGAATGGATATTCCTTTTTCCCGGAAAAAATAAGCTTTTATGCATATCAGTATATTATCAGACAGGGAGAGAAAATACTCCGTGCGTATGGCGTTACAATTCTTATTACGGTAGTAGGTACCTTTTTTAATCTGATGTTTTCAGCATTACTGGCATATCCGCTGTCTGTGAAGACATTGCCTTATAGAAGGCAGATTACTTTTTTTGTATTTTTTACAATGTTATTTAATGGCGGTTTAGTACCTACATATCTGATGTATGTAAATTATTTTCATATAAAAAATACAATATGGGCACTGATAATTCCTAATTTGTTGCTGAGTGCGAACAATGTGCTGATGATACGGAGCTATTTTATGACAAGTATTCCGGAAGCATTGTATGAAGCGGCAAAAATTGATGGCGCAGGACATACAAAAATCTTTTTTCAAATTACGTTTCCACTTGGTAAACCTATCCTTGTAACCATGGGATTATTTTCGGCACTGGCATATTGGAACGACTGGACAAATGGTTTATACTATTTATCAGGAAATCAGGGACAGAAATTATATAGTATCCAGAATCTTTTGAATCAGATGATCACTGATATCCAGTATCTTGCAAGCGGTAAGGTTGCCGGAAATATAGGGGCAGAAGTTGCAAAACTTCCGACAACGTCCATAAGGATGGCAATTGCTTTTATAGCAATGCTTCCATTATTTATCATTTATCCGTTTTTACAGAAATATTTCGCAGAGGGTATTACGCTAGGGGCAGTAAAAGGTTAAAGGAATATCATGGCGTTTGGAAAAAAGATGAATTTAAAAAGACGAAAAAAGAAATCTTTAGCACAACAGAGTAAGCAAATATTAATTTTAATGACAGTCATTCTGGTAATTATTCTGGGAGGATGCACTTATGTTTTAAACAAAACAAGTGGGCAGATTTACGAACAGATGAGCCAGATGGCACAGTTGTATGCGCAGGAGCTTGACAATCGTTTTTTGAGGATCAGCCGGAATCTTTTTTCTGCGATCATGGATACCAATGAGACAAATTCCACGTTCTGGGGAAATGTAAATCTGATGAAGAATGGGGATTATTCGGAGTATGCGATCGGAAAACTCAGAGAAGAATATTTTTCTTCAGCATGGGAATATGGAACGGAATACAGGATTTTTTTATATACAAACGATACGGATAAATTATATCAGCTTTCCCTGTCTTCTGATGGAAATTACACAATGTCACCCGAGATTGCAGCGTCTATCCGTGAGCAGATAGACAAATTAGATGAAAAGGCATATGCAGTGAAGCGGAAGTGGGATGTTTTGGAGTGTGATGATGAGGTATATATCTGCAAAATTGCACAAAAAAATGGAATTGCCTTAGGATGCATTGTAAATGTAAAAAGTATCTTAGAACCATTCTCAAAGCTTTCGTTGGGAAAGCATGGATATGTAAGCCTTGTCGATCAGGATGAGGTCTGTATAGGTATGTTAGACCAGAGCGGAATCATATCAGAGCCGCAAAGTATGAATACCAAAAATACTTATACGATCCGTCAGGGATTATCCAGAGCACCCTTTGAGATCAGGATCGGGATTTCTTTAGGCGGTGTCTTAAGCCTGATGGCGGGAAGTCTGCTCGGAATGACAGTATTGATCTTTATGATTCTTATTATGAGTGGGATATCGCTATTTCATGTGTATTCCAATATTATGAAACCGCTTAAAGTGTTCACACAAAACCTTCAGCAATATGATGAGGGTGGATATATGCTGAATATGACGGAAGGAAATCTGCTTGAATTAGAGCAGATTGATGGAAAATTCCGTACAATGATCCATCAGATCCGCAAATTGAAGATCACGCTATATGAACGGGAATTAGAGAAACAGAAAATTGAGATGGATTATCTGAAAATGCAGATCCGGCCGCATTTTTATTTGAATTGCCTGAACTTTATTTACAGCATGATCGACTTTGGCGATTATGAACACGCAAGGGCAATGACAAAAATCACTTCGGATTATCTTTCATATATTTTTCGGAATACAACGGACAGAGTTCCGGTTTTAGCGGAATCAAAGCATTGTGAAGATTATTTAAAAATCCTGCTGCTGAGGTATCCGGATAAGTTTACCTATTATATTGAAGTTCATGATGAAGTGGCAGATGCGGAGATATTTCCATTCTTAATACAGGTTTATGTTGAAAATGCTGCAAAACAGGCATTGATGGCAGATGAAAAAATGCTGATCTCAGTTACGGTATATCCTGAGGACAGGGACGATGAAAAATACGTTAATATTTTTATCTCGGATACGGGAAAGGGATTTCCGGACGAAATATTATGTAAACTACAAAATGGACAAAACATTTCTGACAATGGAAAACATATCGGTATTTGGAATTGTATGAGGCGGTTTCAGTATTATTATGGGGATCAGGGAGAGATCCATTTCAGCAATAGTCCATTAGGTGGTGCCGTTGTGGATATTCATGTTCCATATAAAATCGGAAGGAGCGATACACAGGAATGAAATTATTGCTGGTGGATGATGAACGTTATGTGATTGAAAGTATAAAGAAAAATATCTGCTGGGAGCGGACAGGTATTACTGAGATTTATACAGCATTTACAATGAAACAGGCGCAGGAAATTATAACAGCTGTTAAAATGGACATTATTATCAGTGATATTGTGATGCCTGCTGCAACAGGATTTGATCTGGTGCAATGGGTGAGGGAGCAGAATTTCAGGATACAGGTTATTTTTTTGACCAGTTATGCGGAATTTGACTATGCAAGACGTGCGATACAGCTGGAAAGCGTTGAATATCTGCTAAAGCCAATTGATTTTGAAAAACTGGAGGAAGCATTAAAAAAAGCAGAACAGGCAGTGCTTCAGGAAAAACATATCGAAAAACTTACAGAAGCGAGTGAGCAGTGGGAAAAAGACCGGATAATCCTGCAAAAGGATATCTGGAGAAATTTATTGAGCGGTAACATGACACAAAACCAGTTCTGCGAATCTGCAAAAAGGATGGATCTGTATCAGGATGGATTGATATATTTTAAACTGATCTGCTTTTATATGGATCATAAAGCGGAAGAGACACAAAAGTGGGACCCTTCCACCATCGAATTTGTCATGCAAAATGTGTTGACGGAGTTATTTCATTCCTTTTATGCCAGAGTGGACACCGTATTTTGTGAAAACGAATGTCGATACTGGGTGGTTCTGTCAACGGATAAAATGCCGGAAGAAGGAGAAAAAATAAGGGAAAAAGATCTGCTCAATCATTTTGTGCAATGGATGACAGATCATGTACATTCCTATTTTTGGTGTGGAGCGGGAAATTGGAGTGGATTTTCTGAAGTGACCGCACAGGCTGACGATTTGCGGAAGATGCGTGAAAGCAGTCTGTCGGTATGGAATGAGGTTATATATCTGTATGAGTTCCAGCCGAGTGGAACAGTCTATAAAAATCCGGAGCTGGATACATGGAAAACCCTTTTGGCAGAGGAGGAAGTGGAAGCAGTCATAGCAAGCATACGCAGTTATCTGGAGACAGTCAGGAAGAATGAGATGATCACACGGCAGTTTTTGCTGTCATTAAGGACGGACGTTACACAGATGGTGTATGTATGGCTGTCAGAGATGGGGATTTATGCCAATGCACTTTTTTCAGATAAAGAGAGTGAGAATTACATGCTTGGCGCTGTAAATGGATTTAACGAAATGATGGAGTATGTAGAAAATCTCATGCGGAAAGCGGTTGGATATAAATTATATATCACAAAAGAAGACACTGTCGCAGATCAGATATGTACCTATATTGACAGTCATTTCAGGGAAGAGATACACAGAGATGAACTGGCAGAATTAGTCTATTTGAATACAGACTATATGTCTCGGATGTTCAAAAAAGAAAAGGGAGTATCTATAAGCAATTATATATTGCAGAAAAGGGTAGACGAAGCAAAAAAACTTTTGTGTGGCAGCAGTCTTCCAATCAATACGGTTTCATTACATATTGGATATAGTAATTTTTCCTATTTTACAAAAATGTTTAAGGAGAATACAGGATTGACGCCACTGGAATATAGAAGAAAATTTGGAGAGGAAACATACGTATGACAGAACAGAAATTAACAGAACTTTTGAGAGACATGTCTCTGGAAGAAAAAGTAAATCAGATGAGTCAGGTGACAGGAGGATTTTTTAATGGTGAAATCGTTGTCACAGGTCCTATGGCGGATAAGGGATTTACAGAAGACAATGTAAATCTTGCAGGATCAGTCATCGGATCCATGGGCGCTGAAACCCTGAAAAGTATACAAAAAAACTATATGGAAAAGCATCCGCACCATATTCCATTGCTGTTTATGCTAGATGTCATAAATGGTTATAAGACGGTGTTTCCAATTCCGCTTGCGCAGGGAGCTTCCTTTGAACCGGAATTGTCAGAACAGTGTGCATCTGTGGCAGCAAAGGAGGCTTCGGTCAGCGGTCTTCATGTGACATTTGCACCTATGACAGATCTGGTAAGAGATGCAAGGTGGGGACGTGTCATGGAATCAACGGGAGAAGATCCTTACCTGAACAGTCTATTCTGTGCAGCAATGGTGCGTGGATTTCAGGGAAACAGCCTGAAAGATAACTATGCAATTGCAGCATGTGTCAAACATTTTGCAGGATATGGTGCACCGACAGCAGGGAGAGATTATAATACGGTAGAACTTTCCGAACATACATTCAGAGAGTTCTATCTGCCATCGTATCAGGCGGGAATCGATGCAGGTGCAGCTCTTGTTATGACATCTTTTAATACAGTTAACGGAATCCCGGCAACCGGAAATAAAAAGTTGATGCGGGACATTTTAAGAGAGCAGATGAAGTTCGATGGTGTACTTATATCAGACTGGGCAGCCATCGAGGAGACCATTTATCACGGATATTGTGCAGACAGAGAAGAAGCAGCAGTGCGTGCAGTGGAAGCAGGCGTAGATATTGACATGATGACAGGAATTTACAGTGAAAATCTGTGTCAGATGGTCAGGGATGGAAAAATAAGAGAAGAGCTTATAGATGAGGCATGTCTTCGTATTCTGCGGCTTAAAAATAATCTGGGACTCTTTGAGAATCCATATAAAGATGCAGATCAGAAAAAAGAAAAGGAATACATTTTATGTGAGGAGCACCGGAATCTGGCGAGAGAAGCTGCAAAGAAATCTTTTGTTTTGTTGAAAAATGAGGATCATATCCTGCCTTTAGAGCAACAGAAAAAGATTGCCTTTATTGGTCCGTATGTAGATAACAGAAACCTGTTTGGTGCCTGGTCATTTATCGCAGATGCAAAAGATGTTATGACGCTGCAAGAGGCAGTACAGGAACAGTACGTTTCAGAAAACAGTACATTTTGCCAGGGATCACCAATGTTAGGGGCGGATGTATGTCTGGAAGGATTTGGAGAACAGCAGCAGCAATCTTATACACGGGAGCAGGAGGATCATATGCTGCAGGAGGCGGTACAGGCAGCAAAAGAGGCAGATATTGTTGTACTTGCAATAGGAGAAGACCGTTTACAGTCGGGTGAAGCAACCAGTAACGCAAATATCAGAATCCCTGAGGTACAGGAAGCATTGCTTGATAGAATTGCGGAAGTCAATCAAAATATTGTAGTGGTTTTATTTTCAGGACGCCCGTTAGACATACGTGAAATAAACAAAAAGGCAAAAGCCATCCTTCAGGTGTGGCTGCCTGGAACAGAAGGAGCTAGGGCAATTGCGGACACTTTATTTGGAAAATATAATCCAAGCGGAAAACTGCCGATGAGTTTTCCATACTGTGTAGGACAGGTACCGGTACATTATAATGAATATTCAACAGGACGCCCACATATAGAAGGCAAAGATAAAGACAGATTCCGCTCGAAATATCTGGATATTCCAAATGAGCCATTGTATCCATTTGGATATGGCCTGAGTTACACAACATTTGAGGTATCAGATATTCATTTAGATCGGACATGGATGGATACATCGGGACAGATTGAAGCGGAGGTGACTGTAAAAAATACAGGAAACTGCACGGGAACAGAAACCTTGCAGCTTTATATCCATGATATTGCGGCTTCTGTAGTGCGTCCGGTCAAAGAATTGAAAGATTTTAAGAAGGTTACGCTTTTGCCTGGAGAGGAAAAAAAGGTAGTCTTTACCATAACAGAACAGGAACTGCGTTTTTTGACAGAGGATGGAATCTATGCGAGCGAAGCAGGAGAATTTGAAATATTTATCGGAAAAGACAGTTTGACAGGTAATAAAGCTTCATTTGTATTGAAAAAATGATCTGCATAAGTCTGAGATTTTTCATGATACTCTAAATAGAATGTCATCGGTTATGACACAGCATTTATGTGAAGAAATTTAAGAGCCCGGCTTCGAAAAAGTCGGGCTCTTGGTATAAAATGAATGTATGATCAATGGAATCTCCGGAGTGAGCTTTACCTGGCAAAGCTGATACTGCACTCACGGAAAAAGGATGTGAGATGGCGGATAAAGTTATTGAGATATTTGAGATGACAGATGGTATAATGAAAAGCGGAATGAGTGAGAGTGAGCTGGAAACATTGTCTGCCGGGCTTGAAAAAGTAAAGGAAAATCTGTGGACGGCAATCAAGGATAATGAAGAAAATATGAGGTAAACAAAATACGAACTGAAATCAGATATGGAATGAAATCAAGTGTAATAGTAAACACAGCATTTGAAGAAAAGGAGAGAAATGCAATGGGCTATTTAATTTCAGAGACAACAAAAGAAGAGCGGGAGAAGATCGTGGCGGAATCATTAGGAAATATTGATGCAGCCTGTGATGGCTGCATGTCCGGACTCGTGGAAATGTACCAGGATTACATCGACGGGAAAAAAGAATTGCGTGAGATCAATATGGAGTTCAATGCCCGCTATGTGAAAAGTGAGGATATGCCGGGAAGGGAAGGCCGCGGATATCAGGGAAGATAAGGAGGAAAATCAAATGAGTTTCGTAAAAGGAATCCATCATGTACGTTTGAAAAGAAGCCGGATTTGAAAAAAGAGAGTGCGGGCAGCTTTGGCAGCAGATGTTGAAAATTAAAGTCAACTAAAATTTACGAAAAAACATTTATCAAACCCACCAGGACATGGTATAATGGTAATTTCTGTGCCCTCATGTTTATGATACGCTGGAAAAATATAAAAATCCCACAGTGGGTGATCCATCTGCTTCTTGTGTTAAACATGGGATTTTATGTTATGATCGCAACCGTTGATTATCATCATCTATACTATAAAGATTACTGGCTGGCTCCTTCGAAGGCAAACCTGAACGGATATACGCTGGAAATCTCTCCAGCACCAATGTACTATGTCTATATGGCTTTCTTACTGGCAGAAATCATGACTACGATCGGCATCATCATCTCTTCCTACTGCTCTCAGAGAAGTATGCCCAATAAAGGAAAAATCCATTTCCTTATGATCGCAGCGATGCTTTCACCAATGCTCCTGTTGTCTCTGCGCATTTTAAAAATTCTAAAAGGAGATGATCCAACACCTCTTGGAATTCTGTTGTCCTGTATCTTTATGAGCATTGCCGTTGTAAAATACGGCTTGTTTGATCCTGTCAAAAATGCAAAAAATTATATTATTGATAATCTGAAAGAAGCTGTCATTGTAACAGATGCGGATCACCGTTTCCTTTTTTTAAATTCGATGGCGGATAAAATTATTACTTCTATAAATAAGGAACAGGGATATAGCACGGATGATAAGATATATGCATTTATTCAGGGCAGTCAGGATTTTTTTGACTGGAAAGACCGGCATTATCAGGTGGAAGAAACGGTATTAAAGGACAATGAACTGATACAGGGATATATGATGACGATTGTTGATGTGACAAAGATCATAGAGCAGAACCATCTGATGAAGCGTCTTGTATTACAGACGGAAGATGCCAACCGTGCCAAAACCAACTTCGTTTCGAATATGTCACATGAGATACGTACGCCGATGAACTCTATTGTGGGAATTACAGAGATTTTACTGCGTTCCCGGCATTCACCGAAGGAGCAGGAATATCTGCTGAATATCCAGAGTTCCGGGCGTGTGCTTCTTACAATCATCAATGATGTGCTGGATTGTTCAAAGATGGAAGCCGGTAAAATGCAGCTGTTTGATGAACCGTATGATACATGTTCACTGTTTCATGATCTGAGGATTAGTATGGAAAACAGGATCGGACATTCCGGTCTGGAACTGATCTATGATATTGATCAGGATATTCCATGTAAGCTGAAAGGGGATATGGGGCGTATCCGTCAGGTCATCATAAACCTGGTGAATAATGCCATTAAATATACAGAGAAAGGCAGCGTCCGCTTTTCCGTGCATGTCAGACAGAAAAATACGGATAAAGTAATGCTTTATTATGAGGTGGCAGATACCGGGATCGGAATCCGCAAGGAAGATCAGAAAATTCTGTTCGATGCGTTTCAGCGCGTGGAGATGGACAGAAACCGTTATGTGGAAGGAACCGGACTGGGCTTGACAATTTCCCAGAATTTAGTCAATATGATGGGAGGGGTTATCGAAGTAGAAAGTGAATACGGAAAGGGAAGCAGGTTTTTCTTTACGATAGAACAGACAATCATTGATCCGACGCCTGTTTCTGCGGTAAATTATAATGGGCAGAAAGATAATGTGACGGAAAAAGAAGCGGAATGTCTGTTTATTGCCCCGGAGGCACACATTTTACTTGTGGATGATAACGAATTGAATCTTGTGGTGGCAAAAGAACTGCTAAAACCTCTCCGGATGCAGATTGATACGGCAGAAAATGGACTGCAGGCAGTAAAAATGGTCAGGGGCAGCCAGTATGATCTGGTGCTGATGGATCACATGATGCCGGTTATGGATGGAATAGAAGCTGCAAAAGCTATTCGTGCACTGCCGGAGGACAAGTATCAGAAGCTTCCGATCATTGCACTCACTGCGAATGCAATGGTAGATGCCAGAAAGGAATTCCTGAATGCAGGAATGAATGGTTTTGTTGCAAAACCGATTGATTTTGCACGGATCTGTAACCAGCTGAAACTGTGGCTGCCAAAAGATCTTGTGCGTGATGTCCCGAAGGAGGAGGCAAAGAAGCTTCTTGCAGATGATCTCTCTGACCGTGAGATACAGCCGGAAGATCCACAGATGGGATTTTCATTCGAGGAGGGGGTAAAGCACTGTGGTTCGAAAGCTGCACTTATGAAAACGATCCGGATATTTTACCGTACGATCGACAGTAAGGCAAATAAGATCGAACAGTGCCTGAAAGAGGGCCTGATCAGTGATTATGTGATTGAAATACATGCGTTAAAAAGTTCTGCACTTCTGATCGGTGCAGTACCGTTGTCGGAGGCAGCAAAGGAACTTGAGGATTATGGAAAACAGGGTAAGACAGAGGTGTTAGAGGAAAAAACACCGGATGTGCTTACCCTGTACCGTGATTTAAAAAATATATTGCGCCCCTATGCAGAGAAGGAAGAGGATGCAAAAAAAGAGTTTTCGGACGGAGAGTGGATCACTGCATTACAGCAGATACACCAGTGCATAGAACAGTTTGACCTTGATGGAGTGGATCAGATCATGGAACAACTTGAAGAATATCAGGTTCCGGAATGCATCAGGGAATCCATGGATCAGCTGCGTGTTTATGTGGCGGATGTATCGCTGGAAGAGATTATGGAATTGACAGATACCATGACAGGGTTATTGCGGGATTAAAGGCGGTTGGGGTTAAAGTGATCGTAGATCATGCAATCAAGCATAAAACGCCTGTGTTTGTCATGGGAAATGTGGAAGAGCTTGAGAAACTCTGGGAAACACTTCCAAAACAGATGTTTACCGATATTTTTATAAGACCGATCAATGTGGTGGAGATGGTGGAAAACATCAAAAGGCAGATGGATGAATATTATAAAATGAAAAAAAGAACTATTTTAGCGGTGGATGATTCGGGAGTGATCCTCCGGAATATTAAAACACTGCTGGAAGATAAATATCAGGTAATTCCTGTCAATTCCAGCGAGATGGCGATTAAATATCTTGCCTTAAATATACCGGATCTGATCTTGTTAGATTATGAAATGCCAATCGTGGATGGCAAACAGTTTATGCAGATGATTCGTGAAGATACGGAATTTCAGAACATTCCGATCATTTTTCTTACCGGAAAAAACGATGCACAGACGGTTATGGACGTGATGTCGTTAAAGCCGAATGGTTACCTGTTAAAAAGCATGGATGCGCAGAAACTGCATGCAGCGATCGATGATTTCTTTAAAAAACAGACAAAATAAAGGCTGGCCAATCAATAGGAAACGCACAAAGATATGTATGATCCCCCTTAAGCAGACAGGGTAAATGTTTCCAAACTGCTTAAGGGGGATTTTATGTATATAAAACTATATTCCGTAAATGAAAAAGAAAAAAACTAAGAAAAGTTTAATCTTCACAAAATTGACAAATCTGTATGTAATGATAGAATAACTTTGTTGAAAAAGAGACTATGAGAGATGGAAATATGAGGAAATCATGAAGATAAAGTTATATTTTGAAAAAGAGAATCTGATCCGACTTGCTGTGGCAGTGGTCTTTGCAGCAGTGCTGTTTGCAGTGATAAGGTTTCCGGTATGGGTACTGTTTGGATTTGGAGTACTTTATTTTGGAATTAAAAGTTTAAAGATTGAATTAAACGAAAAGCTTTCATGGCTGTGGAGTGCGATCATGCTTGGGACAGGCGGCATTTTTACGGCGTATCATATCCAGTATCTGTTACTGGATGCGGAACTGAGAGCAAAAATATCCGACAATAAAATGCTGTTAAATGTATTGTGCTGTCTGGTAGTTTTTCTGGCTGTTCAGGTATTTACAAGCAATACAGGACTGACCTGTCTGATTTCGCATATTGTGCTGTTGTCCCTTGCCGGGATCAACTATTTTGTATATCTGTTTCGTGGAAATGAGTTTATTTTCAGTGATTTAAAGTCCATCCAGACCGGGCTTTCTGTGGCGGGAAATTATGAATTTGTCCTGGATGAAAGGGCAGGGTATGTAATACTCCTTTCCACGCTGTACATTGCGTTTATCCGAAAATTACATGTTTCCTTTCAGAAAAGGATTCCGATGTCGATCGTGTGCATTTCACTTGCCGTGCTGTGCTGTGCATACATTGGAAAGCATACGCAGGGTGTTGTGACGGAGACATGGGAACAAAAAGGAAGTTACAGAAACGGCTATATCTTAAACTTTGTGTTAAGTATCCGCGACTGCTTTATTGCGCAACCGGATGGGTATTCGAAAGAGGCAGTCAAGGAACTTGAGGATCAGTACAGCAAAGAGACGGATACAGCCACCGGAGAAACGGAGAAGAAGCCGACCATTATTGTGGTTATGAGTGAATCCTATGCGGACCTTAGTGTGGTGGGGAATTTTTCAACCAATATCGATCTGACACCGTTTTACGATTCACTGGAGGAAAATACGATCAAGGGGCATGCGCTCTCTTCCGTGTTTGGCGCCAAAACACCAAACTCCGAGTGGGAATTTTTGACGGGAAATTCCATGGCATTTCTGCCGAGCGGTTCGGTTGTCTATCAGCAGTATATCACGGATACACCGACTTCCCTGGTGTCAAATCTGAAAAATATCGGTTACACCTGTGTGGCAATGCATCCTTATTATGATACCGGATGGAGCCGCAATATCGTATATCCGAATATGGGATTTGATGAAACGCATTTTATCGATGATTTTGACCAGACGAAGATATTGCGTGATTATATTACAGATCAGGAACTGTATGAGAAGATCGTCGACCGTTATGAGAGTAAGAAATCCAACGAGGATTTATTCATTATGAGTATTTCCATGCAGAATCATGGCGGTTATACGGAGAAATATGACAATTTTGATGAAAAAGCGCGTATGCTTGGCATCAATTATCCGGACGTGAACCAGTATCTGTCATTGATCCACGAGAGTGATTCGGCATTAGAGTATCTGATCTCCTATTTTGAAAAAGTGGATGATCCGGTTGAGATCGTCTTTTTCGGAGATCATCAGCCGAGTTTGTCATCCAGTTTTTATCCGTATCTGAATGGGAAAGGATTGAGCGGACTGACGCTGTCTGAACTTGAAAATCTTTACACCGTACCGTTTTTTATCTGGACGAATTATGACAGCGGCAAAGAAAGTGTGGAACTGACAAGCCTTAATTATCTGTCAACATTGGCGTTGGAGCGTGCGGGCATTGCGCTTCCGGCATACAATCAGTTTTTAGCCGACATGATGGAAGAAATTCCGGCGGTCAATTCGAGAGGATTTTATTCCAAATCGCAGGGAAAATTTTTACATGTGGAAGATGCGGCCGGCGAGGATGCAAAATGGCTGAAAAATTATGAGATACTGCAGTATAATAATATGTTTGATAAGCGGAATAAGAGCGGGTTATTTTTCCCTTATTTAAAACAATAGAATGTTCGTGGGTGTGCATTCTGTTGCATAGATGATGTTGGGCGCAAATAGTAGTGAAAACACGATTGATTTAAGGAGGAAAACGATAAGAGTTATGGAAACGGTAGTTTTAGGAAGTACAGGGATCAAAGTAAATAAGAATGGATTTGGCGCACTGCCGATCCAGAGAGTCAGCACGGAGGATGCGGTAAAACTGGCGAGAAAAGCGTATGAAGCGGGCATTACGTTTTTTGATACGGCGCGGTTTTACACGGACAGTGAGGAAAAATTAGGCGAGGCATTCGACGGAATGCGTGAAAAAGTCTACATTGCGACCAAAACGGCGGCAAAAAATGCGGACGAATTCTGGGAACAGCTTGGGATTTCTTTACATAATTTAAGGACGGATTACATTGATATCTATCAGTTCCACAATCCTTCTTTCTGCCCGAAACCGGGAGATGGAACAGGGCTTTATGAGGCGATGCTTGAGGCAAAGGCGCAGGGGAAGATCCGTCATATCGGTATCACGAACCACAGGCTTGCGGTTGCCGAGGAGGCAATCGAATCCGGGCTGTATGAGACACTGCAGTTTCCGTTCTGCTATCTGGCAACGGATAAGGATATTGCACTGGTGGAAAAATGTAAAAAGGCAGACATGGGATTTATCGCAATGAAGGCATTGTCCGGCGGTCTGATCACGAACTCTGCGGCAGCCTATGCATTTGAGGCGCAGTATGAAAATGTACTGCCGATCTGGGGTGTGCAGCGGGAAAAAGAGCTGGATGAATTTATTTCATATATTGATAATCCGCCAACAATGACGGATGAGATCCGTGCACTGATCGAGAATGACCGAAAAGAACTGGCAGGCGATTTCTGCCGCGGCTGCGGTTATTGTATGCCGTGTCCGGCGGGCATTGAGATCAACAACTGTGCGCGTATGTCGCTTTTGCTGCGCCGCTCTCCGTCTGCACTGCAGCTCACACCGGAGGTTCAGGCGAAAATGAAAAAGATCGAAAACTGCCTGCACTGCAATAAATGCAAGAGCAAATGTCCGTATGGACTGGATACACCGGCGCTCCTTGCAAAGAATTACGAAGATTACAAGCAGGTGCTTGCGGGAAACGTGAGTGTCAATTAGAAAAAGGAAATATGTGTGGATCAAAAGATTTATCACAAGCAGAAATGAGGATTATTATGAAAAAATATGAAACAGTCGTATTTGACCTGGATGGAACCTTATTAAATACGTTAGAGGATCTGGCAGATGCCACAAACTATGCGCTGCGAACGATGCAGATGCCGGAGCGCACGATCGGGGAAGTGCGTGCATTTGTTGGAAACGGTGTGCGTCGTCTGATGGAGCTTTCCGTTCCGGGCGGATTTGACAATCCGAAATTCGAAGAAACATTTGCTGTTTTTAAAAAGTATTATGGAGAACACTGCAATGACAAAACGAGAGCTTACGATGGTGTTGTTCCGGTGCTCCGCAAATTAAAGGAAAAAGGTTATGCGCTTGCAATCGTTTCGAATAAGATTGATTTTGCAGTCAAAGAGTTAAACGAGATTTATTTCGAAGGCATTGTGCAGGCTGCGATCGGGGAGCGCGAAGGTGTGGCGAGAAAACCAGCGCCGGATATGGTGCACACGGCGCTTGCAGAACTTGGAAAACCGGCGGATACGGCAGTCTACATCGGTGATTCGGATGTGGATGTCATGACGGCAAAAAATTCAGGACTGCCGTGCATCTCAGTGCTTTGGGGATTCCGTGATAAGGAGTTCCTGATGGAACACGGGGCGACAAATTTTGCAGAAAAACCGGAAGATATTGTGAAGTTTTTGGAGCAGTAGATGCTGGCAGACTAATTTATCTATAAAAGAAAAGGAATTCAGTGTAAAAAACTGCGCAGAAAAGGGGATCTATATGAGAAGAAGAAATCTTATATTAATTACGGTATTATCACTGTCACTCACGTTTGCAGCAGGCTGTGGTGAAAATAAAAACACTGGTGCGGCAGGCTCTATGGATCAGCAGAAAACCAGTGAGACTACAGTACAGAATGAAACGGAGCCAGAAACCTCACAGGTTTCGGAGGATTCAGAACAGGACGAAACAGAAGCCGCTGCCACAACAGAGGCAGGGCAGGACGCACAGTCTGATTATCAGATAGAGATGGTAAGCTACAAAAAGACGGATCTGATTGATATTTCTTATCCGAAGATTACAGGCTGGAGTGATACCGAAAAACAGGAAGAATGGAATACTTACTTTGAAAATATGGCAAAAGAAGCTGCCGGGGAAATGACGGGAGATACGGAGGAGATGAACCTTGGTGCAAATGATTCCGTGGTGCTCACATATACCGTGCAGGAACAGACAAAGGATATGCTTTCTCTGACCTGTCAGAGTTATTATGATTATGAAGGATCAGCGCATCCTTCTGCAGCACTTACTTCCGTTAATATTAACATGAAGACCGGAGAAAAAATGACATTTTCTGATTTTGCAGATCCGGATGAGACGGCTAAAATTTTATTTGCCGGAAAAGACAATACAGATACTGCACAGGGCTATACCGTGCTGGATCCGGAAGGAAATCCGACTACTGAAATTACGATGAAAGATATTTTGGAATTTAATTTCATCTGGATGGAACCAACGGAGGAAGCACTTGCGGCAAGTCTTACCCATTTTGACGGAGATGTGGACGATTACGGAGCCGATGAGACGATGGGAGAGTCTTATGTGCACGACGGAAAAGTATATGTGATCTTTTATGTCAGTCATGCCATGGGCGATTATACAGTGGTAAGAATAGATTAAATTATATGAAATAAAGGATTATTATGCAGTCAGTACAGGAAAAATATAAAAATTTACAGGAATATTTAAAGTCACTGGGCAGTGTTGCAGTCGCTTTTTCCAGTGGCGTGGATTCGACATTTCTGCTCGCAGCGGCAAAGGAAACACTTGGTGCGGATCATGTGATCGCAGTTACGGCATCCTCCTGTTCTTTCCCGAAAAGGGAGTTAGAGGAGGCAAAGCAGTTTTGCAAGGAGCAGGGAATCAGACACATTGTATGCAAGTCGGAAGAACTTGATATCGAGGGATTTCGCCAGAATCCGAAGAACCGTTGCTATCTCTGCAAACATGAATTGTTTGAGAAAATACTGGAAATTGCAAAAGAGTATCATATCAATGCCGTGGCTGAGGGATCTAACATGGATGATAATGGTGACTATCGACCGGGACTGGTCGCAGTTGCAGAGCTTGGTATCAAAAGTCCGCTCAGGGAGGCTTTGTTGAACAAAGAAGAGATCCGTACACTTTCCAAAGAGATGGGACTGCCAACCTGGGATAAGCAGTCATTTGCATGCCTTTCCTCCCGGTTTGTCTATGGGGAGACAATTTCCGAAGAAAAACTCGGCATGGTGGATAAGGCGGAGCAGCTTTTGCTGGATATGGGCTTTCATCAGGTGCGCGTAAGGATCCATGGGGATATTGCGCGTATCGAGGTGCTGCCGGATGAGATCGCAAAACTGGTAGAAGGGGAAAACAGGAAAAAGATTTATTCTTACCTGAAACAGCTTGGATTTGCCTATGTGACGCTTGACCTTGGCGGATACCGTATGGGAAGTATGAATGAGACACTTGATATAGAGAAAAAATAATTTTGTACAAGAGGCAGGAATGAACTTCCCGATATGGAAAAAAATAATTTTGCACAAATGATAATAGGAACTAAGAGATAAGGAAATAACAGGAGAAAAGCACAGGATATGTTGAATCAGTTTTCAAGAACCCAGTTACTGTTGGGTGCAGATAATATGGAACGGCTTGCAAATGCAAAAGTTGCAGTTTTTGGAATCGGCGGAGTCGGCGGTTATGTGGTTGAGGCGCTTGCCAGGAGCGGAGTCGGTTCTTTTGTGATCGTGGATGACGACAAGGTCTGTCTGACGAATATCAACCGTCAGATCATTGCGACCAGAAAAACGGTTGGAAAATATAAAGTTGATGTGATGACGGAGCGTATCTTAGAGATCAATCCGGATGCAAAAGTGGAAGCGAGAAAATGTTTTTATCTGCCGGAAAATGCGCATGAGTTTGATTTTTCTGAGTATGATTATGTCGTGGATGCAGTAGATACGGTCACTGCAAAATTAGAGATCATCATGCGCGCAAAAGAGTGCAATGTGCCTGTCATAAGCTGCATGGGAGCTGGCAATAAATTAGACCCGACCCAGTTTGAGGTGGCTGATATTTACAAGACGTCAGTCTGTCCGCTCGCGCGTGTCATGCGCCGTGAGTTAAAAAAACGCGGGGTCAAAAAATTAAAGGTCGTATATTCCAAAGAGCAGCCGACCAGACCGATCGAGGATATGAGTATCAGCTGCCGGTCACATTGCGTCTGCCCTCCGGGAACCGTCCACAAATGCACCGAGCGCCGTGATATCCCTGGAAGTATTGCGTTTGTGCCGTCTGTGGCAGGACTGATCCTTGCAGGAGAGGTCATCAAGGATCTTACAAAGTAATATTGACTGTATTTTTGCATGGATTTGTTGTTTTTAGTTACAAAACTCCAGTTTGGGAACTGCCCTCCGGAAGTTAGATGAAAAATCTAATGGCTGGAGGGCTTTTTTTCTTTATAGGATTAGGGTGTCAAAAGGTGGTTCATAACTTAGCGATTGTCAAATTGCACAAAGCCGAGACTGTTTTTGTGACTTTGGGAGAAAATTAGAAAATCTTAGTTTTTCTTATTTTCGGACAACGGAACAAAACAAGTTCGGTTTTGTGCAATTTGACAGACCCAAAATTGAAAACCACCTTTTGACACCCGAATCTTTATAGGATGACAATAGTACATGCAAGATTTTTGATTGACAAACTGCACTATTTGAGCTCAACATCATAGGATTAAGGTGGCAAAAAATTTTAAAATCATGATTGTTTGAGTGAGGGAAAATAAAAGCTATTCACCCATTATATTAACGGAAAAATAGTACGAAAGTACAAAATGTATAACATAATACTTGCATTTTGTAATGTGATGTGCTAAAGTGTTATCAGCGTAAAGGGGCGCAGAGGAAAAGAGCCATCTTTGCGCATTTTTATTAAGGAGGAAAATCCTCTCCTCGTCAGAGGACTCGGATTTTTGCTTCGCAAAAACAAGGAGGAAAATCCTCTGCTCCTGCAAGAGGCACATGCTATGCAGGCATAGCAGACATTTTGCTCCGCAAAACAAGGAGGATTACTATTATGAAAAAAACCAAAGCAGTTTTGGCTATTTTGATGGCCGGAACAATGATGCTTGGTCTTGCAGGCTGTGGCGGGAACAGTTCTTCTGCAACACAGGGAACAACCACAGGCACAGAGACAGGCAGTGCAGCAGGTGATGCTGCAGGAACAGATGCCGCAGCAAGCGCATCAGACATGAATGTTATGCTTGAAACTCCGGTCGAGTCACTCGATCCGCAGCAGGCTACCGACGGAACATCCTTTGAGGTAATCGCTGATTACACCGACGGTCTGATGCAGATGGATGCAGACGGACAGGCAGTTCCGGCAATCGCAGAAAGCTATGATTTATCAGACGATGGTTTAACTTATACATTCCATCTTCGTACCGATGCAAAATGGAGCAACGGCACACCGGTTACCGCAGCAGATTTCGTATTCGGATGGCAGAGAGCTGTTGATCCGGATGTCGCATCTGAGTATGCATATATGTTAAGCGATATCGGTCAGATTAAAAATGCAGCAGAGATCATCGCAGGTGAGAAAGACAAGAGTGAACTTGGTGTGATAGCAGTAGACGACAATACACTTCAGGTCGAACTGAATGTACCAGTCAGCTATTTCACTTCTCTGATGTATTTCCCGACTTTCTATCCGGTAAATGAGGAGTTCTTTACTTCTTGTGGAGATACATTTGCAACAAGTCCTGAGACAGTATTATCAAACGGTGCATTTGTGCTGGATTCTTATCAGCCGGCAGCAACTGCATTCCATTTAACAAAAAATGCAGACTACTATGATACCGACAGAGTAAAACTTTCCGGATTAAGTTATCAGGTAATCCAGGATTCACAGCAGGCATTAATGAGCTACCAGACAGGTGCACTTGATACAACATTAGTAAACGGTGAGCAGGTTGACCAGGTAAAAGACGATCCTGAATTCACAACTGTTGGTGCAGGCTACTTATGGTATGTCAGCCCGAATATGAATTCTGTTCCTGAACTCGCAAACTTAAATATACGTCTTGCAATGACAATGGCAATCGACCGTGATTCCATCACAGCAGATGTATTAAAAGATGGTTCCGCTTCTACATACACAGCAGTTCCGATGCAGTTTGCAGCAGGTCCTGACGGATCTGACTTCTCCGAAGATCAGACGAAATTCTCTGATGTGTGTGTATATGATACAGAAAAAGCAGCAGATTACTGGGCAAAAGGTTTAGAGGAACTTGGAGAATCTGAGATCACTTTAGACATCGTAGTAGATGCAGATGACGCACCTCAGAAAGTAGCGCAGGTATTAAAAGAGCAATGGGAGACAACTCTTCCTGGACTGACCGTAAATCTGGTTGTTGAGCCGAAGAAACAGCGTGTGGAAGACATGCAGAACGGTAACTTCCAGTTAGGTTTAACACGTTGGGGACCGGACTACGCAGATCCAATGACATATCTTGGAATGTGGGTAACAGATAACTCTAACAACTACGGTCTGTGGAGCAACGCAGATTACGATGCAATCATTGATGAGTGTACAACCGGTGATCTTTGCACAGATGCAGAGGGACGCTGGGCAAGACTTTACGATGCTGAGAAGATCGTTATGGATGAGGCAGTTATTTATCCGCTTTACACACAGTGCAACGCAGAGATGCTTTCTTCTAAAGTAACAGGCGTTGAGTATCATCCGGTAGCTATCAACCGTGTATACAAAGATGCTGTAAAGACTGAATAAAGAAATTTAGACAGTAGAAATCCTGTTTTACAGGAAAATGAATATAGCCGCACTAAAGTGCAAAACTTTGGTGCGGCAATTTCATCATATTGTTGACGCTATAGGAAATGAGGCAGGAATTTCCTATGTCGTGAACGGAAAAACAAGGAGGAAAATCCTCTGCTCCTGCAAAGGCAGTCGCATTTTCCTTCGGAAAACAAGGAGGATTAGAACGTGAAAAAATATGCACTTAAGAGAATCGTAACGTCTCTGTTTACGCTGCTTGCAATTTTACTCGTTCTGTTTATTTTGATGCAGCTGATGCCGGGTTCTCCATTCAACGATGAGAAGTTAAATGCAGACCAGAGAGCAGCACTGTATACGAAATATGGACTGGATCAGCCATTGCCGGTACAGTTTGTGAAATATGTAGGCAATATGTTAAAAGGAGACCTTGGCGTAAGCTACAATATCTCAAAGAATACACCAATCTCCCAGTTGATAAAGACGAGACTTCCGATCTCCATCAGTATTGGAGGATATGCGGTGTTGATCGGTGCCGTGGTCGGGCTTCTGCTCGGGCTTCTTGCGGCGTTAAAGCATGATACGATATGGGATTCTTTAGCGACGATCATTTCGGTTATCGGTGTGTCGGTGCCATCGTATGTGTTTGCGCTGGCACTCAGCTATAACTTCGGATTTAAATTAGGATGGTTCCCGATGCTGTTTTCGGAGAGCGATATTTTCGGATCAAGCGTGCTGCCCAGTATCTCACTTTCGATGTTTACGATGGCGTCAATCGCCCGTTTTACACGAAGTGAAATGTTAGAAGTGCTCGGCAGTGATTATATGCTGCTTGCGGAGAGCAAAGGAATTTCAGGTTCAGCGCTGATTTTCAAACATGCGCTTCGAAATGCATTGATCCCGATCATCACTGTGCTTGCACCGCTGATCGTCGATCTGATGACCGGTTCTCTGGTTGTTGAAAAAATATTTGCAATACCGGGTGTCGGAAGTCTTCTGGTAAATGCCATTCAGTCGAACGACTACAACGTGGTTATCGCATTAAGCTTTATTTATTCTGCAATGTACATTGCCATCATGCTTGTGGTAGATATCCTTTACGGAATCATTGACCCGAGAATTCGTCTGGCAAAGAAAGGAGACTGATATGGTGTCACAGGAAAATACCATGAATGTGGGAAATGATGCTGCCGGCTACATACCGGTCGAGGCAGATTTTAAATTTAAACATACGGATGGCGAACTTGCGTTAGATGACAACTTTGCTGCACAGAGTTTCTGGAAAGACGTATTGATCCGCTATTTCAAAAAAATCAGTGCAGTGATCGGTCTGATCCTGATCATTATCATTACGGTATTTGCAATTATTGGCCCGGGGATGAATGATTTCAGTTACTCCGAACAGTCACTGACACAGAAGAACTTTGCACCGAGGGTAAAAGGTCTTGAAAAACTGGGTATCTTCGATGGTAGTGAAGGCATGAAAACAACGACCGGAACCAAAAAGATCAATTACTATGAAGAAAAAGGTCTGGATGATCTTTACTACTGGTTCGGAAGTGATAACTTCGGACGTGATATCTGGACACGTACCTGGTCCGGTGCACGCGTTTCCCTGATTATCGCCGTAGCAGCCGCTATCATCGATATGGTGATCGGTATGAGCTATGGACTGATCTCCGGATATTTTGGCGGGAAAGTCGATATGTTCATGCAGCGGTTTCTGGAGGTCGCGAACGGTATTCCGCGTCTTGTAATCGTAACACTTTTGTTACTGGTACTGCAGCCGGGTATGCTTACCATTATTTTTGCATTGATGCTGACAGAGTGGGTCGGCATGAGCCGTATTGCAAGAGCTGAGATGCTGAAATTAAAAGAGCAGGAATTTGTACTTGCATCACGGACACTTGGAGCAGGAAATTTCTTTATTATTTTTAAAGAAGTTCTGCCAAATATCATTGGACCGATCATTACACAGGTAATGTTCTCCATCCCGACAGCGATCTTTACCGAGGCATTCTTAAGTTTCGTAGGTCTTGGTATTCCGGTGCCACAGTGTTCACTTGGTTCACTGATCTCCGAAGGATTTAACAGTTTTACCACACATCCGTACCAGATCATTCCGCCGATCGTTGTAATGGCTCTTTTGATGTTAAGCTTTAACCTTGTAGCAGATGGTTTACGTGAAGCATTAGATCCGAAGCTGAAAGAAATGTAAGAAAGGGGATTCGTATATGTCAGAGACAAAAGAACAGATTTTAAAAATACGGGACCTGGATATTACGTTTCAGACGACTGCAGGAAGCGTGCACGCCATCCGTGGAGTCAATATTGACCTGATGAAGGGCGAGACAGTTGCGATCGTTGGTGAGTCCGGCTCCGGTAAATCCGTAACAATGAAAGCTGCCATGGGTATTTTGGCATCCAATGCGAAAGTAACGGGCGGTACTATAGAATTTTCCTATCATCATGCGGATGGAACACCGCAGACGGTAGACATTTTAACAAAAGATAAAAAGTGGATCAGACGACATATCAATGGAAAAAGAATTGCTATGGTATTCCAGGATCCGATGACGAGTCTTGATCCGACCATGACGATCGGAAAACAGATCATGGAAGGTATGATCTGGCATTTTAAGACACCGAAGAAAGAAGCCTGGGATAAGGCAGTAGAACTGTTAAAAGAGGTTGGTATCGAGGATGCGGAAAAACGTATGAAAAACTATCCGCACCAGCTCTCCGGTGGTATGAGACAGCGTGTGGTCATTGCCATCGCGCTTGCCTGCAACCCGGATCTTCTGATCTGTGATGAGCCGACGACTGCACTGGATGTTACGATTCAGGCAAAGATCATCGAGCTGATCCGCAGGGTACAGAAAGAGAGAGGCATTTCCGTTATTTACATCACACATGACCTCGGCGTGGTTGCCAAAGTGGCAGATTACGTCAATGTCATGTATGCCGGAAAAATCGTTGAGAAAGGTATGATCAATGAGATCTTCTATGATCCGAAACATCCGTATACCTGGGGACTGCTCTCTGCAATGCCTGATCTTGACACTGCGGATGAGAGACTCTACACGATCCCTGGTTCGCCGCCAAACCTGTTAAACGAAAAACCGGGCGATGCGTTTGCACCGCGTAACCAGTTTGCGCTTGAGATCGACGACAAGGCAGATCCACCAATGTTTCAGGTGACAGATACACATTATGCGGCTACCTGGCTGTTAGATCCGCGGGCACCGAAGGCAGAGATGCCGCCTGAATTAAAAGAGCGTATTGCGCGAATGAAGAAGGAGGCAAAGATCGATGACGGTGAATGAAAACAGTAAGCCTCTTCTTACCGTGAAAGGCTTGAAACAATATTTTAAGGTAAGTAATAATTATACCGTGCATGCGGTGGAAAACGTAAGTTTTCAGATCTATCCGGGTGAGACATATGGTCTGGTCGGGGAATCCGGTTCCGGAAAATCAACGATCGGAAGAAGTATCATAAGACTTTATGATCCGACCGCCGGGGAGATCAATTTTAATGGAATGGACATCAGCGGCAGGATCAATAAGGCAAACAGCCAGGCACTGCGCACGCAGATGCAGATGATCTTCCAGGACCCGATGGCATCCTTAAATCCAAGAAAAAAGGTGCGCGATATCATCGGCGAGGGGTTAGATATCCATCATATGTACAAGACACGCGCAGAGCGTGAGGAAAAGATCAAAAACATCCTGGCAAAAGTTGGACTTGCGCCGGAACATGCGGGCCGTTATCCGCATCAGTTTTCCGGTGGACAGAGACAGCGTGTCGGAATTGCGAGAGCGCTGATCATGAACCCGAAACTGATCATTGCAGATGAGTGTATCTCTGCGCTGGACGTTTCCATTCAGGCACAGGTCGTTAACCTGATGAAGGATATCCAGCAGGAGACAGGAACCGCGTATCTGTTTATCGCACATGATCTTTCCATGGTCAAATATATTTCGGATCGCATCGGGGTACTTCATCTGGGACATCTCTTAGAGACCGGAACAACGGAGGAAATCTTTGAGAATCCAATCCACCCATATACGAAGAGCCTTCTTTCTGCGATACCTGCACCGAATCCGGTCGTGGAAAAAAATCGTGTGGCACTGAGCTACGATTACAAGACTTCCGGCATTGATTATAATAAGGGAACGGATCATCTGGTGTCCGGGACACATTATGTGAAATGTACGGATGAAGAATTTAAGAAGTGGACAGAATAATATAGCAGGAAACCATCACAAACCGGGAGCCGGGGAGTGGTGGTTTTCTTTTTTGGTAAAAGTGCTGAATTTTTTTGCGTGGGATGTGCTGAATATTATGCGAAAAGTAGAATATGAAAAATTGAACCGAAACCGTATTGACTTTGAAAATGGAATTTGGTATATAAGAGTAAAAATTCAAAAATTCAATAGAGAAAGGAAATAACAATCTATGTTGTCACAAAAGAGTACAATGAAAGACAAATTGGAAAATATGCATCTGCAGGAGAGGATAAACTATGGATACGGAAAAGTCATTAGTATGATGTTGATTTCGGGTCTGTTTTCTATTGTGGTCATAGGTGTGTTATTTGCTAATATGTTACATTATATAGATGATGTCAATGCTGCGGATCAGGCGGTAAAAATCTGCAGGATCAATGTGAATACGTCAGCGAGAAATATCAGGGAAATGGCATTAAATAATGATACATCTGCTTATGACAGTTATGAGCAGAATGTAAAAAAGCTGCTTACAGAAGTGGATTCGCAGCTGGAAATATTAAAGAAAACCAAAGTCTTACCGGATGAGGAATATAATGAGTATGCATCTGCTCTTTCTGATTGGGGAAACATTGGTTATTCGATTATAGAAGAAATTAAAAATGGCGAAAAAGAGAAAGCGATTGATGAAATTTTTAATAGTTGTACACCTGCATTAAATAAACTTGTGGAAATTGCCATAAGATTAGATGAGATCACAGATGAAGTAAGTGAGCAGTCTGCAAGAACTACAATTATTTTTGCTGTTGCAGGAATGGTGTGTATTATTATCTGTCTGGTTTGTGCATGCACACTGGCTAAGGTAATAAGTAAAAAGGTACTTGAAACAATTCTGGATCCGTTACGTGCAGTGGAAGACGTTGCAAGGGAACTGACAGAAGGAAATTTACACAGTGCGCTGGAATATCATTCGGAAGATGAGATTGGAAGACTGGCGCACAGTATGCGCAAATCAATTCGTATTTTGGGAACTTATGTAGATGATATTGATCGTGCAATGAAACTGTTTTCAGAAGGAAATTTTGATGTTCAGCCGGAAGTAGAGTGGAAGGGAGATTTTGTCGGTATTTTAAATTCTTTCATGTCATTTGAGAAGAGTATGGCAGAAACGATCAAAGGAATTAAAAATGTTTCGAGTGAGGTTTCAAGTGCAGCAGACCAGGTGGCATCAAGTTCCAATGATCTTGCAGATGGAGCTACGAATCAGGCAGCGGTTGTAGAAGAACTGACGGCTACAGTTGCCGGAGTTTCTGAACAGGTAGAAAAAAATTCACAATCTGCAAAAGCAATCAGTGGAAGAGTGGATGAACTTGGAAATGCCATTTCAGACAGCAATGGTAAGATGCATGAAATGGTTGCTTCTATGCATGAGATTAATGAGGCATCAAAAGAGATTGATAAGATTATTGCAACAATTAATGAAATTGCTTCCCAGACAAATCTGCTGGCGTTGAATGCTTCTATTGAAGCGGCAAGGGCCGGAGAGGCAGGAAAAGGATTTGCAGTTGTAGCGAATCAGGTAAATTTATTAGCTGAACAGAGTGCCCAGGCGGCAAAAGAATCAGCATCACTGATCGAAACATCTGTGAATGCGGTAGAAAAAGGTATGATAATTGCGGAAGAGACTGCGGCACAGCTGGAGGAGGTAGCAGAGAACTCCAAGCTGATTACGGAAGACGTTACACATATTGCGGATACATTAGAGACACAGACAACAGAAATCCAGCAGATCAATGAGAAAATTGAGCAGATCAATGACGTTGTGCAGACAAATTCTGCAACATCTGAGGAGTGTGCGGCTGCCAGTCAGGAGATGAGCAGTGAGGCAGAGAGTCTGCAGGGAATGATCCAGAAATTTAAAATTCCGGAAACTGAAAATGTAACAGAATAAAAATATTTCAACTATATTACATTAAATTATCACTTGTTTATTGCATGAAAGAGACAATCTATAGTATGATAGAGAAAGTACAAACTAAGGATGGAAAAGGTATATACTATGATAGTCTCGGTCATTGAAAAGATCTACGCATTTTTATGGGGAGATCTGATTACGATCCCTTTGCCGCAGGAAAGCAGCATAGGGATTTCTTTACTTGTAATTCTTCTGATTCCGACAGGAATCTATTTTACGATCCGCACAAGATTTTTGCCGGTCAGGCTTTTCCCGGATATGATAAAAGCACTTATGGCAAAAAAGGAAACAAAGGACAGTCTTTCCACATTTCAGACGCTGATCGTCTCGACGGCTACCAGAGTCGGCATGGGAAATCTGGTAGGCGTTGTGGCGGCAATCTCGGCAGGCGGTGCCGGTGCTGTGTTCTGGATGTGGGTGACTGCGCTGATCGGTTCCTCGACCGCATTTGTGGAGGGGACGCTCGCACAGTTACACAAGGAAAAAGATCCTTTGTATGGCGGATATCGCGGAGGTCCCGCATATTATATCCATCATTTCTGTGAAGAAAAATTGAAAAAGAAGAAAAAGCATGTGCTGATCGCGGTACTTTTTGCAATTTCAGGACTGATCTGCTGGTGTGGCATCAGCCAGGTCATCAGCAATTCCGTGGTATCTTCCTTTGAAAATGCATTTGGCATCCCGCCACTTTACACAACGATCGTACTGGTTGCGATCGCAGCGGTGATCGTCCTTCGGAAAAATGCGACGGTAAAAGTGCTTGACGTGGTCGTACCGGTTATGGCGGTCTGCTATTTTGCAATCACGATATTTATTATCCTGAAAAATATTGGAAGCATCCCGGCGGTTTTTGGTCGGATTTTTGAGGAGGCGTTTGGGCTAAGACAGGCAGTTTCCGGCGGCTTCGGCGCTGTCCTTATGAACGGCATCAAGCGTGGACTGTTTTCAAACGAAGCCGGTTCCGGCTCTGCTCCTTGTGCAGCCGCAGCAGCCGAATGTGAGACACCGGTCAGCGCCGGACTGACACAGGCACTTGGCGTATTTGTCGACACCATTGTGATCTGCAGTTGCACTGCTATGATCATGCTCACTGCACCGGAAAATATCGTAGCAGGAAAAGAAGGCATGGATCTTCTCCAGTCCGCAATGCGCTATCACCTGGGCGAATTTGGCGTCATATTCATCGCAGTGACACTGTTTTTATTCAGTTTCTCCACATTCTTAGGCATCCTCTTCTATGCCAGAAGTAACGTCGCCTATTTATTTGGAGATAAATGGATCTTTCAGACCTTGTACAAAATCCTTGCACTGGTTATGCTGTTCATCGGCGGAATCGCTGCCTACACTTTCGTATGGGATCTCGGCGACGTCGGAATCGGTCTGATGACGATCTTCAACACCGGAATATTGTATTTGCTTGGTGGTCAGGCACTTAGCGCCCTAAAAGAATTTGAATCCACCAAGTAAAAAATAAAATAGAAACGGAGCAAAATAAAAATGAAACGAGAATCCTTCAAATCCCGCCTGGGCTTTCTGCTCGTAAGCGCCGGCTGCGCCATCGGAATCGGAAACGTCTGGCGATTCCCCTATGTGGCTGGACAAAACGGCGGCGGCATCTTCGTCCTGTTCTACCTGATATTTTTAATAGCAATGGGACTTCCGGTGCTCACCATGGAATTTGCCGTGGGGCGCGCCAGCAGAAAAAGCGCCGTGTTAGGTTATAAAGCACTCGAAAAAGAAGGCAGCAAGTGGCATATTCACGGCTGGATCGCAATGTTTGGCTGCTATATGCTGATGATGTATTACACGACCGTATCAGGCTGGATGGTATCGTATTTCTTTAAATTTTTAAAAGGCGAATTCCAGACCGGCATGACTGCGGACGATACTGCGGCAGTATTTTCTAATCTGCTCGCAGATCCGGGACAGATGGCGTTCTGGATGATACTTACCGTGATACTGGGATTTTTTGTGTGCAGCAGGGGACTGCAGAACGGACTGGAAAAAATAAGCAAGATCATGATGAGTGCGCTGCTGATTCTGATTGTTGTTCTTGCGGTGCACAGTATTACACTGCAGGGCGCAGCAGAAGGCGTGAAGTTTTATCTTGTCCCAAATCTGGACACGGTTGCAGAGACAGGGCTTAAAAATGTGATCACGGCAGCCATGAATCAGGCTTTTTTCACACTGAGTCTTGGCGTTGCCGCAATGGAGATCTTCGGAAGTTATATGGGCAAAGATCATTCGCTTGCCGGTGAGGGCGCAAGAATTTGCGGTCTTGACACCTTTGTAGCGATCATGTCTGGACTGATCATTTTCCCGGCATGTTTCAGCTATGGAGTGGAAGTGGATGCCGGACCGAGCCTGATCTTTATCACGCTGCCAAATGTGTTTGTCAATATGGCTGGCGGGCGGATCTGGGGATGTCTGTTTTTCCTTTTCATGACCTTTGCAAGTTTTTCGACGGTCATGGCAGTGTTTGAAAACATTATGTCATTTTGTATGGATATGTTTCACTGGAACAGAAATAAAGCTGCATTTATCAATGGAGTGATCATCCTGTTCGCAAGTCTTCCATGTGTACTGGGTTACAATGTGTGGAGCAGCCTGCATCTGATAGGCGGCCGTGATGTGCTCGACAGTGAGGACTTTATCGTCAGCAACCTGCTTCTTCCGGTCGGTTCACTGATTTATCTGCTGTTTAGCGTAACAAAGTGGGGTTGGGGATTTGATAAATATATTGACGAGGCAAATACGGGAGAGGGCCTTAAGATTTCGAAAAAGTTAAAGCCATATTTCCAGTTTATACTGCCGCTGCTGATCCTGTTTATCCTGATTCAGGGGCTGGTGTAAAAAAGGAAAGTAATTAAGAAAAAAATAGTGAAAGAATAGTGAAAAATAGTGTAAAAATAGTGTAAATTTAATGGAATAAATTACGGGAATGAAAGGACCAAAATGATAAATCGCGATGACATGTTAGAACTGACCAGGCGCATGACTCCCGCACGGGCATCCATAGACCGGATCGCAGGCGCATATTTTGACGAAGAGGGATATGTGGATGGAACATTCAATACGCATTTCTTAAAACTGTCTGCATCCGAAAGAGCCAAAAACTTAGAACTTGCCAAGACGGTGCTGATCTCAAAAACAAATGAACAGTTAAGAGAATACCGGATCCCGGAAGAAAAAAGAAAGCCGGGCAGTATCTGGCAGCTCTTTGACGGGATCAGGGAGACAGGTCTGAAAGACGATGCATTCCCGGATCTTTTCTATGAGCTGCTTGGAGAGAAATATCAGCCGGGGTGCCCATATGCGTGTTTTTTGTTCCACGGGAGATACGATGTCCCGGTCAAAGGGACCGATAAGGCATGGCAGGAGGGCTCAGAGGAAGTGTACGAATATCTGATCTGTGTGGTCAGTCCGTTAGAGGGCGAGTATGAGCCGGGCGTGCCGGAGAGCGGATTTTTGTACCCGGCATTTAAGGATCGCAGCACGGCGGGAGAGTATATCAATTTGTATGAGAAAGATGCCGGTCACAGTGAGAGTGTGTGGCAGAAGCTGCTAAAGTGATATGTCAAAAATGGATGAATACATGGTCGTGCTGCCGGAGGCACATCCGCTTTGCGTAAAAGAAAAGATTGAAATTGAAAATCTGGAAAATGAGCCGTTCATGCTGTCAGAGCACGGTGGAAAAACGGCGTTCACCCGCAGAAATAATTTTCTGAAATGAAAAGCAATTCTGTGGTATCAAAAGTGATTTTAGTGTGCTAAGATAGAAAAAAATAAAAAAGAAAGTGAATGGGAAATGGAATTAGATATTATTGGTCTGCTTGGTGCATGCTCTTATGCACTCGACTGTGTCGAAGCGGAACTGACCCATGTTGCGACAAAACATGGAAAAAGAGTTGCATATATGAGCGTATGCACAGCACAAAAAATGGGAATTACAGGAGATGCCCTGCAGGATCTCGCGGCGTGTTCGCTGCTGCACGACAATGCGCTGACGCAGTATATTTATGAGGAATTTCACAATGATCTTACAAAAAATAATACGGAAAATATAACGTCAAAGCAGCTTGGCATCCACTGCATTTACGGGGAGGAAAACTTAAAAATGTACCCGTTTCTGACGGATGTGAAAAATGTGATTTTATATCACCATGAAAATGCTGATGGAAGCGGACCATTTGGAAAAACGTGGGAAGAGATCCCTCTTTTTGCAAGGATCATTCATCTGTGTGATATTTTAGATGCGTTCTGCCGGACGCCGGTATTTGATGATGCCGTGTGGCAGCGCGCGAAAGATTATCTTTTGAAAAATAAAGGGACAAAATTTGATACTGCATGCGTAGATACTTTTTTGGAAGTGTTTGGGCAAGAACATTTTTTGAGTCTTGGAGATGCAGATTTAGAAGAACGGCTGTGGAATATTGTTCCGAGAAAAAAGCGGGATTTAAGCGATGAAATGTGCAAAAATTTTGCCAATCTGTTTGCAAAGATCATCGACTATAAATCCGAATTTACAAGCCGCCATTCACTCGGTGTTGCGGAAAATGCAGCCAGATTATCCAGATATCTCGGTGATGACGAGGAGACGGTGCTGAAAATGTACCTGGCAGGCGCACTGCACGATATCGGGAAAGCAGCAATCGGAAATGATATCTTAGAAAAACCGGGACGCCTGACGGACGAGGAGTTTTCTAAAATGAAAAATCATGCGGGATACACATATCTGATCTTATCACAGGCAGAAGGAATGGAAGATATCCGTGACTGGGCGGCGCTCCACCATGAAAAACTCGATGGCACCGGGTATCCGTTCGGTAAAACTGCCGACGAGCTAAACAGGCAGGAACGTATCATGGCGTGCATTGATATCTATCAGGCACTGACGGAGAGCAGACCGTATAAATCCGGAATGACGCACGAGGCAGCATGTGAGATATTGGAAAATATGGTGCAAAAGGGATGGATAGACGGTGAGATCACAGAACAGATCAAAAAATGTTTTGCTTAAGAGGAAGCGGCATTGAGCCTGCTCCACTCGTTTTACTGCTGGGGCTGCACGGGTGCAGTTCTGCTTTTTAGTTATAAAAACCGTGCGGATTAAAATTACCGCACGGTTTTTTTGAGCAAATATTAATTTGTATATCGTTCATATGATTTACAGCTTAAATTGTTTCATATCTGCAGAAAGTTTTTCAATATCATCTGCTAAAGCAGATACCAGATCCGAAGATTTACGGACAACGGCATCGAGTTCCGTTGCCATAGCAGAAGTCTCTTCTGTGGAAGATGCATTGTCGGTTGCAAGCTGTGTCAGAGTATCAATACTCTCTGTGACAAGCTCACGCTGTGAGTTGACATTCTGGATTTTTCCGGTAATGGTCTGGATGGAAGCCATACAGGAATCAAGTGCACCCTTTAAATCCTCAAACATCTGCTGTGTGCTTTCAAGCGCTGCAACCTGCTCGTCAGATGCCTCACTCATTTTCTTCATCAGCTCCATAGATTTTTCAGAGTTCTGGCTTAATTCACTGATGATATTGTTGATCTCACTGACCGTCTGCGCAGACTGGGTGGCAAGTCCACCGATTTCTTCTGCAACAACCGCGAATCCACGTCCGGCTTCACCGGCTCTTGCTGCCTCAATGGAAGCATTTAAGGAAAGCAGGTTGGTCTGGGATGCAATTTCGCTGATCAGGGTAGCTGCCTGACTGATCTTGTTGACGGAATCATTTGTCTGGGCAGTCTGGTTATACATAGAATCAATATCAGTCTTGGTTGTAGAATTGACATCAATCAGTCTGTGTAAAGTTTCCATGGACTTATTGGAACGATCCTGCATCAGCTGTGCATTCTGATCAAGGGATTCCATTTCTGAGGAAGTATCTGCGATGCCATCGGCAATCTCAGCAATATTTTCAGAGGCACTTGAAGTTGATGCTGCCTGAGAGTTACTGTTTTGGGCAATTTCATTGATTGCAGTCGAAACGTTCTGGATAGATTCGTTCATGCTGTCAAAATTCTTTTTGAAATCCGAAACGGCGGACTGTAAATGAGAGGAAACTCCATCAATGTTGGAGATAAGTCCGACAACCTCCTGCTGTGCAAGATCAAGTGCACCGGCTGTTTTTCCAAGTTCATTTTTACTTGAAACATTGACTCCGGTAGTCAGGTCTCCGGTCGACATCCTGTTTGCAAAATTCTGAATCTCGATCAAAGGTTTGCAGATCGTATTACCGAAAATACGGGAAGCAATGAATACGATAACTGTAAAAATCAGATCAATTATGATTATGACTGTGATCATAGTATGGTATTTCGCCTGAACTTCGTTTTTGGAACTATTCATTTCCGCTTCCATATCATCTACATAGTTACCGGTGGAAACAACCCAGTTCCATGGGGTAAAGATTTGAGAGTACGCGATCTTTGGTGCTACGGTAACACCGTCGGCTTTCGTAAAATAAAATTCATTGAAGCCGCCGCCGTCAGAACCGGTCGAGACCTTCATGATCTCCTGAATGATCTTGACGCCATTCTGATCTGTCAGATCGTAACGGTTATTACCTTCCTGATCGGTTAAGATCGGATGCATAATGAGGTTGTAGTCGGTATCATCGATCCAGAAATAGCCGCTTCCATCATCCCTGTAACGCATGTTGCGGACGATCTCTGCTGCTTCTTTTTTTGCTTCGTCTTCAGTCAGATCACCGTTTTGGGATTTGTCGTATTCTGCCTGTAAAATAGCGATGACAGACTGTACCTGACTTTTGATCTCAGTATTGTACCCATCTAACCTGGCATTTTCATAATTCTTGTTTGCCGTGGAAGTCATAGTGCTGATATTTGAAATTGAAATACCGCCAATGACTATGACAGATACAAGAACAATCATAAGACACATTAGTGTCAGTGAATTTTTTACGCTTTTGCTTTTCATGGATATCAAGCTCCCTTTCCTATAGATTAATTACACTTATTTTACTATTTTTTGACAAAAAATGGTAGACATAAATTACAAAAAAATATAGTGCTTTAGAAGCAAAATTATGAGAAATAACGAAAAAGTGTCAAAAGAAAAAGGAAACACGAATATAAAGCAAATTGTGTTTCCTTTTGGAAGAGCGGAGACGGAGGGATTCGAACCCTCGTGCCCCGGAGGGCTAACGCATTTCGAGTGCGCCCCGTTATGACCACTTCGATACGTCTCCAGATATGTTTTTGCAAATACTTGATTAGTATACCATATTTTGAATGATTTGCAAGAGAAAAGTGGTTGTTGTAAATAGGGAGTGGATATGCTAGTATATTAAAAGTTTCATAGAGAAGATAATTGGTGCCGGCTGTTTTTATCCGGGAAATGGAGCAGTACATAAAGTACAGTATAGTTTTCATATTAAAAATAGGTCGGTTAAAAGGGAAACAGGTGCGATTCCTGTACGATCTCGTCACTGTGATTAGGGAGTGCAGATTCCAAAGATAAGTCACTGATGTACTTTGCAGTATGTTGGGAAGGCGGAATCTGTGTGATGATCTTTCAGCCAGGAAACCTGCCAGTTGTCTGGTACAGGGAAAATATTTCCCGGATCACGAGTAATTGGTCGTACCGTAAATGTAGGCTGTCAGATTGTCAGCTTATTTATGCAGACTTATTACTCCGCCCTCAAATAAGGCGGAGTGTTTCTTTGTGTGGAAAAATTCCACTGTGTACTATGAACGATACATTATATTATAATAAGGAGAGCATTATGAAGAAAAGAACTATCGCGTTACTTACCACATTAGCGCTTGCAACAGGTATGGTCGCCGGATGCGGAAGCAGCAACACAGCAGCAACAGACACAGCAAAAACCTCTGAGACAGTATCTTCAGAGAAAACAGAGGCAACAGAAACCGTAGAGAGCACGGAAGTTGACGATCAGGCAGCAGCTGATCATGTTGCAGAACTGATCGATGCGATCTATGTTCAGACAAGAAATGATGATACGGACTCACAGTGTGCAGAGGCAAAAGAGGCATGGGATGCATTGACAGATGCACAGAAGGAATTAGTTTCCGGCGAGAACGCAGATCCGGATTATTTCGGAAGAGATACAGGAGATGCCTCAAAGGATGATCCGTTAAATGAAGATAATATCGGAGAAAATGAACTTCTTGTAGTAAGTTTTGGTACCTCATTTAACGACAGTCGTGCCGAGGATATCAGTGGAATCGAAAAAGCACTGGAAGCAGCATATCCGGACTGGTCTGTAAGAAGAGCATTTACCGCACAGATCATCATCAACCATGTACAGGCAAGAGATGACGAAAAGATTGATAATGTGGATCAGGCATTAGAGAGAGCTGTTGACAACGGAGTAAAAAATCTTGTTGTTCAGCCGACACACTTAATGCATGGTGCAGAGTATGACGAGCTGGTAGAGACAATTGACAATTATAAAGACAAATTTGAGACAGTTACCGTTGCAGAGCCAATGCTTGGTGAAGTAGGATCTGATGCAACTGTGATCAATGAGGATAAGGCAAAAGTTGCAGAAGCAATTACAGCAGAGGCAGTAAAGACAGCAGGATATGATTCTTTAGATGCAGCAAAAGAAGATGGAACTGCATTCGTATTTATGGGACATGGAACTTCTCATTCTGCAAAGGTAAGCTACAGCCAGATGGCAGCACAGATGAAAGATCTTTCCTATGATAATGTATTTATCGGAACTGTTGAGGGTGAACCGGAAGAGACAGCATGTGAAAATGTGATCGAAGCTGTAAAAGAAGCCGGTTATACAAAAGTTGTTTTAAGACCTCTTATGGTTGTTGCAGGAGATCATGCAAACAACGATATGGCAGGCGACGACGAAGATTCCTGGAAGAGCCAGTTCACAGCAAGTGGATATTTTGACAGCGTTGATACACAGATTTCAGGACTTGGAAGAATCGAAGCAATCCAGCAGATCTATATTGATCATACAAAAGATGCAATTGATTCCCTTGGAAACCTTGAGTCAACATCCACCACAGAGAGTACCGTTGGTACTCTCGAGGATGGTGTTTACACCGCAAAGTTTGATACAGACAGCAGCATGTTTCATGTAAATGAGGCAGATGAGGGACGTGGTATCCTTACCGTAGAAAATGGGAAAATGACGATCCATATCAGCCTTGTTTCAAAAAAAATTGTAAATCTGTTTGTCGGAACAGCAGATGATGCGAAAAAAGACGGTGCTGATATTTTAGAGCCGACAACGGATACTGTAAAATACAGTGATGGAACCACCGACGAGGTATATGGTTTTGATGTGCCGGTAGAAGCATTAGATGAAGAATTTGATCTTGCAATCCTCGGCACAAAAGGCGAGTGGTACGATCACAAAGTAAGCGTTTCTGATCCGCAGGAGACAGATAACTAATAAATGGAGATTTGTATGAATAAAAAGAGAGTGACCGCAGTAATCTTATCCGCAATGATGTGCATGCAGATATTCACGGGATGCGGTGCAAAAAATAATGCCGCTGCAGTAGAAGGCGGGGTTGGTCAGACAGCCACGGAAAGTGCACAGGGAGCGGCAGGTACAGTCACAGAGGAAAATGCACAGACAGCAGAGGAAAATGTGCAGGGAACGGCAGATCAGGATGGAACAGAAGAAAGCATGACTGGAAATGATGCCGCAGAACAGGCAGACAGCACAGAAGTTTCAGTTCCTGAGGATGGCGAATATACGGTGGAAGTCACATTAGAAGGCGGCAGCGGAAAAGCAACTGTGGATTCACAGGCGAAAGTTACTGTAACGGATGGAGTGGCATATGCGACGATCACATGGAGCAGTACGCATTACGATTACATGATCGTGAACGGGGAGAAATATCTCAATGAAAATGAGGGTGGAAACTCTACATTCACATTTCCAATCGATGGAATCCCATGTGAGATGGATGTGATCGGTGATACGACGGCAATGAGTACGCCGCATGAGATTGATTACACCCTGACTTTTCAATTTCCGGAAACGGCAGGTTTTAAAGACTTAGACTGTAATGGGCGTATGGAGTTATCCTGCGCCGATCAGTTTGAAGTAGAACAATATGGTGCTTATAAGCTGATTACGATCGTGGATAACGGTCGTTTTTTGCTTGTGCCAAAAGGTGTCAAAGTGCCGGCGGATGTTCCGGCAGATGTGACAGTTTTACAACAGCCGCTTGAAAATGTATATCTGGTGTCGAGTGCGGTGATGGATTTAGTCTGCCAGATCGGTGCTGTCTCCGATCTGAAATATACAGGAGTAAAAGAAAAAGACTGGTATGTAAAAGAGGCGGCAGATGCGATGGCAGCGGGAAATCTGATCTATGCCGGGAAATACAGTGCGCCTGACTATGAACTTTTACTTTCCGGTGGATGCACGTTTGCGATTGAAAATACGATGATTACGCACAACCCGGAAGTGAAAGAAAAATTAGAAGAACTTGGGATCAAGGTCATGATCGAGCGCTCCAGCTATGAAAAGCACCCGCTTGGAAGACTCGAATGGATAAAGCTTTTTGGCGTTTTGTTCGGGAGAGAACAGCAGGCCAAAGCGTTTTTTGATGCGCAGGCAGCACATATTGAGCCGATTTTGGAAAAAGAAAAAACGGGACTGTCGGTAGCATTTTTTGCAGTTGCATCGGATGGAACGATTACGGTACGGAAACCAAATGATTATGTATCATCAATGATCGAACTTGCGGGGGGCACTTATTCCTTAAATGGTTATGTCCCGGAAGAGGAAAATGCACTCTCCACATTAAAAATGCAGATGGAAGATTTCTATGCGGCCGAAAAAGATGCTGACATTCTCATTTACAATGGTACAATAGAGGGAGAACTGACATCGATCGATGAACTGGTACAGAAAAATAGTCTGTTTGCCGACTTTAAAGCAGTAAAAACAGGACAGGTCTACACAACCGGAAGCAATTTTTACCAGCAGACCAGTGGAACCTGTGATTTCATTGAGGATCTCAATAAGGTACTGAATGGGGAAACAGATGCAGAGTACCGGTTTTTGAAGAAAATCAACTGACAGGAATTCATATAAACCAGAGGAAATCATGAAAAAACGTTATATCATCTCTTTTGTTGTTGCAATTATCATATTATCGGTATTGTTTTTATGGAATGTCGGGGCGGGAAGTGTGGACATATCCACATCGGATCTGTTTGCAATCCTTGCGGGAAGTGGAAAAGATGAGACATTTTCACAGATTGTGTGGAAAATCAGACTGCCGCGCATCCTTGCTGCGATCTTGTTAGGAGGAGCACTGTCAGTGTCGGGATTTTTACTCCAGAGCTTTTTCCAGAATCCGATTGCAGGACCGTATGTGCTTGGAATTTCATCCGGCGCAAAACTGGTGGTGGCACTTACCATGATTTTCCTGCTGGAAAAAGGCATTATGATCAGTTCCTTTGGCATGGTTATGGCTGCGTTTGTGGGTTCCATGCTTGCCATGGGATTCGTGCTTTTAATTTCATTTCGCGTGTCAAAAATGTCGCTGCTGGTGGTCTGTGGGATCATGATCGGTTATATCTGTTCCGCCATCACGGACTTCTGCGTCACATTTGCCAGCGATTCGAATATCGTCAATCTTCACAACTGGTCGATGGGAAGTTTTTCCGGCATGACATGGGAAAATATAAAAATGATCGTCGTGATCGTCGGCGCAGCAGTGCTTGTGACTTTTTGTCTGGCAAAACCGATCGGGGCATATCAGATGGGGGAGGCATATGCCAGAAATATTGGTGTCAATGTAAAAGTATTGAGGGTCACGATGATCCTTTTATCAAGCCTTCTGTCTGCCTGCGTGACTGCATTTGCGGGACCGATCTCCTTTGTCGGAATTGCAGTGCCGCATCTGGTGAGGATGGCGACAAAAACAGCGCGCCCGATTATCCTGATTCCGGGGTGTTTTTTGTGTGGTGCAGTTGTGACACTTTTTTGTGACGGAATTGCAAGAACCGTGTTTGCGCCGACGGAAATCAGTATCAGCTCGGTTACGGCACTGTTTCTGGTGCCGGTCGTGATCGCAGCAATGTTGAGAAAACAGGAGGGGAGGTAGTCATATATGCAGGAGATCCGCACAGAGCATCTGACTGTCGGCTATGATAAAACACCTTTGATCGGGGATGTGAATCTTTCTGTCCGGCCGGGGGAGATACTGACACTGATCGGGCCGAATGGTTCCGGAAAATCCACGATCTTAAAGACGATTACAAAGCAGTTAAAGAAACTGGATGGAACCGTATTTTTGGGCGAAGCATCCATGGATGAATTAAAAGACAGCCAGATTTCCAGACGATTGTCCATGGTCATGACAGAACGCCTCCGCACGGAGCTGATGAGCGGCAGGGAAGTGGTTGCCTCCGGGCGTTATCCTTATACGGGAAGATTTGGCATCCTGTCAAAAGAGGACTGGGCAAAAGTGGATGAGGCGATCGCGCTTGTCCATGCAGGTGAAGTGCAGGATCAGGATTTCATGAAGATCAGCGACGGACAGCGCCAGCGTCTGATGCTTGCGCGGGCAATCTGTCAGGATACAAAAATCCTGATCTTAGACGAGCCAACCTCCTATCTGGATATGGGCTTTAAGATGGATATACTTACAAATATCCGCATGCTTGCAAGAGATAAAAAGATGGCGGTCATTATGTCACTACATGAGCTTGACCTTGCGCAGAAAGTTTCCGATACGGTCGCATGTGTCAGAGGCGACCGCATCGACCGCATCGGCACACCGGAGAAGATTTTTGCCGGAAATTATGTGCAGGAATTATACGGGGTGGCGGATCAGAGTTTTGATCCGGTGACGGGGCAGATTTTTTTGTGCACGGGATATCAGAATACAAGAGATTTCAAAGATTCTGACATAGAGAATTGCAGCAGTAAAGATTTCTGCAGTGGCAGTCAAGTCCCAGATCCGGTCAGTTCACAGATTTTTGTGATCGGCGGTGCGGGCAGCGGCATCCCGGTATACAACAGGCTGTGGCGCGAAAACATTCCGTTTGCAGCGGGAATCCTGCAGGAAAATGATGTGGAGTACAAAGCGGCTGTGGCACTTGCGTCAGAAGTTGTGTCGGAAAAGGCATTTTATCCGGTCGGACAGGATAAGGTGCAGGAGGCAAAGCGGCTGATCGATAGCTGTAAAAAATGTATCTGTGCGGTAGAAGAGTTTGGACCGTTAAATGAAGCGAACCGGGAGCTGGCGGAGTATGCGAGGCGGATTGGGAAGACTGGCAAAAACATATGAACAGTATACACAGAGATATCTTCAAAGCTATCCACGAAGGAAAATGGCTGAAAATTGAATATCTGAACAAAGAGGGCAGGCACACGAACTACTGGATCGGAATCCGGGACTTAGACCCACGGAACAAGACTTTAAAAGTGGACGGACTTCATCTCAACCGGTGCTCGATTGAGGGATACGATAAGATCTATATCGATTCCATCCTCTCGACCGAGATCGTGGAAGGCTCGTACTGCCCGGAGAATGAGCGGCTGATCGAAGATATCGCGCTGCACCCGGAACGCTACCAGAACCTTTTTGCAAACACGGCAAATTTAAAAATACTGAATTATCTGGAAATGTGCAGCAAACTGGATGCCACGCCGTATACGACCGATTATGAATTGGTGCGCTATATCGACGGAGATCAGGTGCGTGACGGGGAGTACCAGTTGTCGGAGGAACAGTTTAAAGAGATCGTGACAAATTTTCAGCGGCGCATGAACCGGGGCACGCAACAGGGGAAAACGCTTCATATTCAAAAGCTGGCACTAAATATTTTAAGTATCCATACAAAAAATGGATTGTATGTGCTGGCATACCGGAATCTGAATCTGGATGTAAAAAACAAGGCATTTAAACCGGATGAAGATATCACGATCTGCACGCAGTTTACCATAGGGGGAGAGCAGGAAAATATCCGAAGGTATTTAGATGCGGATGAATATGAGCTGTTATCCGATTTTGAAAAAAATCTTGAAAAAATAAAAGATGCGATTACAGAAAAAAACGGTGCGCGGGCAGTTGTGGATGACATGCCCTATGTCATCGGACTTGGCATGGACTGCGCATTAAATCTGCATGAAGAGTATAAGGCGATTCTTGACATGTACGAAAAAGAGCAGGTGACGTTTCCAATCCGGGCATTTTTCGGCGATCTTTTGGAACGTCCGCGAAGAACGAAGGCATATCCGATCGCACTGTTAAACCAGAACATCAATCTCGACCAGCTTCTTGCAATTAACAATGCCATGAAATATCCGCTTGCCTATATTCAGGGACCACCGGGAACCGGCAAGACGAATACGATCTTAAACACGATCGTGACGGCATTTTTTAACAATATGACGGTACTGTTTGCGTCTTACAACAATGTACCCATAAACAATGTATTTGAAAAATTAAGTTCCCTGACTTATAAGGGAAAACGGGTCGCATTTCCGGTACTGCGCCTTGGAAATCAGGAAAAAGTAAAAGAATGTATCTGTTACATCAACCAGCTGCGGAGAGAGGTGCAGGGCATTAAGGTATTTTCTTCCACGTTAGATCGTCGAAAAGGTGATAGAATTGACCGGGCGAAACAGCTTTCCGGCAGGTTAAAGGAATATGAGGAAGTCTTAGACCTGACGGAGCGCAAAGAAACGTTAACGCAGGTCATGGAGTATCAGGAACGGATGAAAAATGTGGCGACGCTCTTTCATTTCCATACGGATCTGCAGGGGCGTCAGCTGCGGAATCTGGATGAAAAAATCCAGAAGATCGGTGAGATATCTGAGCGGGATGCAATGGCTCTATTAGACCGCAATGAGGATGAATTTTACAGTTATCTGTATTATACCTCCGCAAAATACATCAAGGAGCTGGAAAGTAACAGGTTTCAGGATTTACGGAAAATTTTAGATGATGATGAAGATGTGAATGAGCAGGCAGCAGCATTTAACAAGTATCTGCAGAAATCGGAGAATGTAAAGAAGCTGCAGAAGGTATTTCCAATCATGATAACGACCTGCATTTCTTCCCATAAACTGGGTGAACCGGAACCGCTGTTTGACATGACAATCATGGATGAGGCGAGCCAGTGCAATGTTGCGGTCTCACTTGTGCCAATCATCCGGGGCGAAAAACTGATGCTGGTGGGAGATCCGCAGCAGTTAAAGCCGGTTATTTTATTGGACGAACTCACGAACCGGAAACTGCGCAGAAAATACCATGTTGCGGATGAATATGATTACCGCGAAAATTCCATTTATAAGACATATCTTGCCTGTGATGCGGTCAGCGATGAGATACTTTTGCGAAATCATTACCGCTGTAATAAAAAAATCATAGACTTTAACAATAAAAAATATTATAACTCCAAACTTCAGGTGCAGTCTGACAGCAGGGAAAGACAGCCGCTTGTCTATGTCAATGTGGATGGCGGGCCAGGTGACATGAAGAATACCTCTCCGGCAGAGGTGGAGGAGATCATGCGCTATGCGGGGGAAAATCCTGATAAAAGTATTGCTGTCATCACACCGTTTGTGAATCAGCGGATACTGATCGAGCGAGGGATCAAAGAAAACGGATTTGAGCATGTCGTGTGCGGAACGGTACATGCATTTCAGGGAGACGAAAAGGATGTGGTGCTGTTTTCCACGGCGTTAAGCGACCGGACTGGAAAGGGAACTTATGACTGGCTCAAAAATAATAAGGAACTGATCAATGTTGCAACGTCGCGGGCGAAGGACAAGCTGATCCTTCTTGCGGACGGGAAAGAATTGGAGCGCCTTCATCAGGGAAATGAGGATGATGATCTGTACGAGCTGGTGCAGTATGTGAAAACGAACGGAGAATCAAAAATTACGGAAAAACATATCAGTTCGAGAGCACTTGGAATCCAGCCGTTTTCCACGGAAACAGAAGCGGCATTTATGAAAAACCTGACACATGCGCTGGAAAATATCTGGCTCACCCGGAATAAATATACGATCCACAAAGAGGTTGCCATATCCCAGGTGTTTCATGATAATGTCACTTATGATAATCTGTTTTATATGGGAAGATTCGACTTTGTTGTCTATGAAAAGAGGGGAAAAAGCGAGCTGCCCGTTTTTGCGATCGAACTCGACGGCAAGGAGCATTTTGAGGATGAAGTGGTACGGGAGCGGGACAGACAGAAAAATGAGATCTGTAAGGCGCACCATATGCAGATCATCCGTGTGGAAAACTCTTATGCAAGACGCTATCACTACATCAAGGAAATTTTGAATGACTATTTTGCGAAGGCACGTTAAAAATTTTGCGTTCAAACATCCGGCAAAAAGTGGTATGATGTCTTTATGCATCACACAGGACAAAGGAGAAAATAATACAATATGGAAAAAAAGAGCCGGGAATTATTAGCACCGCATGTGGAAGAAGAACTGATGGATTATATTTTGCATACGCCGGTGAAAATAGGTGAGAAACTGCCAAATGAGTTTGAACTGGCAGAGCTGTTCGGCGTTGGGCGGAGCACAGTGCGGGAGACGGTAAAAAGCCTGGTTTCCAAAGGTGTGCTTGAGGTCCGCAGGGGTTCCGGGACTTATGTGATCGGGACGAACCGCTTAGAGGATGATCCGTTAGGACTTTCAGGGTTTACGGACAAATATGAACTGGCGTTAGACCTCTGCAATGTGCGCCTGATGTTAGAGCCGGAGATCGCCATGTTGGCAAGTGAAAACGCGACGGACGAGGAAAAGGCGGAGTTAAAGCGGCTGTGTGATGAGGTGGAAAATCTGTATCTTGCCGGGGAGAACCATCTGCAGAAAGATGTGGAATTTCACACTTACATTGCGCGGTGCAGCAAAAATAAAGTCATTGAGAAACTGGTACCGATCATTCAGTCGGCGGTCATCACGTTCGTGAACCTGACACACCGCCAGTTAAAAGACGAAACGATTGATACCCACCGTGCGATCACGGATGCAATCTTAAATGGAGACAGTGCGGGTGCAAAATATGCGATGATCATGCACCTCAATTATAATCGTCAGATGATTTTGAAAAAACAGGCAAAGGCGCAGCAAAAAAATGAGTAAGGGACAAAAACTCCAAAAACTGGTAAGACGTCATATGACATGATGCAATATCGGAAAAATATACAAAAAACAAGGTGCTTTTTTAGGAAAACACCTTGTTTTTTTGTCTAAAAGAGAGGTTTTAACAAACTAGACATCAGATGTATTGACAAAAAATGATCAATAAAATACAATAATCGCAATGAAACATCAGACGTCATACAAATATCAATAAGGAGGTATATTATGGGTAACGTCGCAGAATTAGATACAACCCGGCTGGTTATCGCAGCAATTATCGGACTGGCATTGTTGTTAGTTTTGATCATCAAATTTAAGGTTCACGCAATGCTTTCGATCTTAATCGGTGCGATTGCAATCGGACTGATCGCAGGAATGCCGTTTGAAGAAATCGTAACGGCGGTGGACGATGGTATAGGAAACACGCTAAAGGGAATTGCCCTCCTGGTAGGACTCGGTTCCATGTTCGGTGCGATACTTGAAGCATCGGGTGGAGCACAGACTTTAGCAGTTACAATGGTAAAGAAATTTGGGGATGAGAAGGCTGCATGGGCGCTTGGAATCACCGGCCTTGTTATTTCTATCCCGGTATTCTTTGATGCAGGACTTATCATTTTAATTCCACTTGCATTTTCTCTTGCAAAAAGAACAAAGAAATCTTCCCTGTTTTATGCGATCCCGCTTTTAGCAGGACTTGCCGTAGGACACGCATTTATTCCGCCGACACCTGGCCCGGTATTAGTTGCCACAATGTTAAATGTGGAACTTGGATGGGTTATTTTAGTCGGTGTATGCTGTGGATTTTTTGCAATGATCGTTGCAGGTCCGGTCTGGGGAGCTGTCTGCGGAAAGAAATATTATGTTCCGGTTCCGGATCAGATTGCAAATCAGGAAGATATCGATGAATCCAAACTTCCGAGTTTTGCATCGGTCGTTACCATCATCATGATCCCTCTGGTCCTTATCATATTGAAATCTGTCGCAGGAGTGGTTCCGGCATTGGCAGGAGTGGCACCGTTATTTAACTTTTTAGGACAGCCGTTTGCAGCACTTCTGATCGCAACATTAGCCGCAATGTTCATCCTTGGAACAAGACATGGATACACGATGCCGGAATTAGAGAAGATCCTCACAAAATCTTTAGAGCCGACAGGACTGATCCTTCTTGTGACAGCATGTGGCGGCGTGCTCCGTTATATTTTACAGTATTCCGGCTTAGGTGAGATCATTGGTAATGCTGTGGCATCCATAAATCTTCCAATCGTTGTTGTAGCATTTTTAGTTGCAGCACTGGTAAGAATCTGTGTAGGTTCTGCAACCGTAGCAATGACCATGGCAGCAGGAATTGTAGCAGCAATGCCGGAGATCGCATCCTTATCACCGATGTATCTTGCATGTGTGGTTGCAGCAGTTGCCGGTGGAGCGACAGTCTGCTCACACTTTAACGATTCCGGATTCTGGCTGGTAAGATCACTGATCGGACTTGACGAGAAGACAACGTTAAAAACCTGGACGATCATGGAGACATTGGTTGGTGGAACCGGATTTATCGTTGCACTGATCATTTCTTTCTTCGTGTAGAAGAAACGGTAATGACAGAGCAGTCACAGAGCATGAAATTTAGTATATTATAGATTTTCACAGTAAAAAACAGCGCAGGAATGGAGGCTATTATGGAATTAAGAAGTCAGAAAGTAAGAGAACTTGCACCGGAGATGGACCCGCTTCGCATGGGTATGGGATGGAAGGCGGAGGAGCTTTCCAAACCACAGATCATCATTGAGAGTACTTATGGAAACAGCCATCCGGGTTCAAGTCATTTAAATATTTTTGTGGAAGAAGCAGTAAAAGGTGTTGATGAAAACGGTGGAAAAGCAGCGCGTTATTATGCAACAGATATGTGCGATGGAATGTCCCAGGGACACGATGGAATCAATTATTCTTTAGCACACAGAGATGCGATCACAAACCTTGTGGAGGCGCAGGCAAACGCTACAACGTTTGATGGTGGTGTTTTTATCGCAAGCTGTGACAAGGCAATGCCGGCGATGCTTATGAGTATCGGCCGTTTAAAAGAGATGAGCGCGATCGTTGTGACCGGTGGTGTTATGGAAGCAACGGTTGTAAAACCGGAATATGTGGAAAATGATCCGGGCTGTAAGATCAATGAGCTTTTAACCTTAGAGCAGATCGGAAAATTCAGCGCGCAGTATGAGCGTGGTGAGATTCCGGAAGAGCAGCTCCGCTATTACAAACACAATGCATGTCCAAGCTGTGGCGCATGTTCTTTCATGGGAACCGCTTCCACAATGCAGGTTATGGCTGAAGCACTTGGACTGATGCTTCCGGGAACAGCACTGATGCCGGCAACTGCGCCGGAATTAAAAAAGGCTGCCTATGATGCCGGAAAACAGTTAATGAAATTAGTTGAGATGGGAATTGCTGCAAAAGATATCGTCACAATGGAAAGCCTTGAGAATGCGATTATGGTACATGCTGCAATCTCAGGTTCCACCAACGCGGTCATGCACATTCCGGCAATCGCACACGAATTTGGTTTTGAAATTGATGCGGATACGTTTGACAGAATGCACCGCGGTGCACATTATCTGTTGAACATCCGCCCGGCAGGAGACTGGCCGGCACAGTATTTCTACTATGCAGGCGGTGTGCCGAGAGTCATGGAAGAAATCAAGAGCATGCTCCACCTTGATGTGATGACAGTTACCGGAAAAACACTTGGTGAGAACTTAGAAGAGTTAAAAAAGAACGGTTTCTACGAGCACTGTGATGCGATCTTAAAAGAGAAATCCGCACTGATCGGAAAAGAAATCAAACGTACCGATATCATCGCTGATTTTGACCATGCGATCGGTACAGAGGGAAGCATCGCAATCCTGCGCGGCAACCTTGCACCGGAGGGAGCAGTCATTAAACACACTGCCTGCCCGAAAGAAATGTTCCATGCAAGATTAAACGCAAAACCGTATGACAGCGAGGAAGAAGCGATCGATGCGATCCTGAAGGGAAAAGTAGTACCGGGAGATGCCGTATTTATCCGCTACGAGGGACCGAGAGGCAGCGGTATGCCGGAGATGTTCTACACCGGCGAGGCAATCTGTTCTGACCCGAAACTTGCAGCCAGCGTTGCACTGATCACAGACGGACGTTTTTCCGGCGCATCCAGAGGACCGGTCGTAGGACATGTATCTCCGGAGGCAGCAGCCGGCGGCCCGATCGCATTTGTGGAAGAGGGAGATCTCATTGAACTTGATGTTGAGAACCGCCGTCTTGCGATCGTAGGTGTCAAAGGCGAGGAAAAGACCGAGGAAGAAATTGCACAGATCTTAGAGGAACGTAAAAAGAACTGGAAAGGTTTTACCAGCAAATATAAGAGTGGTCTGTTAAAATTGTATGCACAGCATGCGACCAGCGCGATGAAGGGTGCCTATATGGACTAAGTATCCAGACCATAAAAAAATCCGGGTGTTGCTGCCCGGATTTTTTGTATTATAGTACGATGTCAGCTCTGCTTTTTTAATTCATAGGAAATTACGTCCTATGAATTAAAAAGCCCTCCGGGCGGGATGCGCATCTCGCGGAGTAGAAGTTAGCTGTAAACAGCACCGCCAGGGCGCGAAAGAGTCGCAAGCGACTCTTTGTTCAATATCAACTGATAGTTGATACGCAAAAAGAAATAACAACCGGCACATGCTTGAAAAATCAACCATTAGTTTTATAATGAAATTAGAAAAACGAGATGGGGGATGCGAAATGTTTGATATCATGACAATGGCGGAAAACATCAAAACATACCGGAATAAAAGAGGACTGAATCAATATGAATTTGCGGAAAAATTAGGAATCAGCCCACAGGCGGTATCCAAATGGGAGTGTGGACAGTCCTGTCCGAGTATCGAAAATCTTTGTGTGATCTCAGAGATTTTAGATGTTTCCATCGATACGCTGATCGGTGAAAACAGTGACAGTGAAAAGATGATGATCGGAATCGATGGCGGGGGAACGAAAACAGAGTTTGTTTTATTTTCGGAAAACGGAAGAATTTTAAAACGGATCATCCTTGACGGCTGCAATCCGAATACGGTAGGAATGGAGGAGGCAATGAACATCCTGCAGCTTGGCATTGATACGCTCATGAAGATCAAGGGGAAGATCAGCGGAATCTTTGTGGGTGCTGCAGGATTAGATTCCGGAAACAATACATCAAAGATCAAAAAGATGTTAAAAGAAAAATATCCGAAAGTAAAAATCCAGTGCGAAAATGACATCTATAACGTCATTGCCTGTGGAAAAAATCTTGACCGGTGTGTGGCTGCGATCAGCGGAACCGGAATGATCATTTACGCAAACCAGAATGGAAATTTAAAGCATTTTGGCGGGCGGGGATATCTGCTTGATAAAGGCGGCAGCGGCTACCACATCGGACGGGATGCGATCTGTGCAGCGCAGGATGCAAGGGACGGGATCGGAGAACATACGATACTGACGGATCTTGTTGAGGAAAAATTAGGGAATACGGTATGGGAGAGCATCCAGGACATCTACAGTAAAAACCAGTCCTATATTGCTTCGTTTACGCCGTGCGTATTTCTGGCACATGAAAATGGGGATAAAATCGCAGAGCAGATTTTAAAGAACAATGCAGCATGTTTAGCGGAACTTATCAATTTTGCCGTGGATCATTATGATGTCGGAAAATATGTGGTTGCATCCGGCGGAATTTTAAAACAGAAACCGGCATTCCGGGAAATGTTAAAAGAGATGCTGCATCCGGATATTGAATTAGACGTTCCGGACTATCCACCGGTATATGGCGCATGTATCATGTGCTGCCTGTTATGTGGGGTTGATACAAAGCCGGTAAAAGAGCGTTTTATGATGTCATATGATTCATACCAGTAAGGAGAGGGAGGAAAACAACATGAGAATTATTAAAGTGAAAAACTATGATGAGGTTTCTGTAAAGACAGCAAATTTGATTTTAGGACAGGTAAATTTAAAACCGGATGCGGTTTTAGGACTTGCTACCGGTGGTTCACCTGTGGGGGCATATAAAAAGATCGTGGAGGCATATAACAACGGTGAGGTTGATTTTTCCGGGGTTACGACGATCAATCTGGATGAATACAGAGGAATCAAAAGAAACCACGAACAGAGCTACTGGAGTTTTATGCAGGAAAATCTGTTTAAACATGTAAATGTAAGGGAAGACCACATTTTCATTCCAAACGGAGAAAATCTTAACAGTGAGGAAGTCTGCAGGGAATATGACAAGATCATCGAAAATGCCGGTGGTATTGATATGCAGCTTCTTGGAATTGGCCTGGACGGACATATCGGTTTTAACGAACCGGCGGATCATTTTGAAAAAAATACACACTGTGTGGAACTGACGGAGAGCACGATCGAGGCAAACAAGAGATTTTTTGAGAGTAAGGATGAAGTTCCGCGTCAGGCATATACCATGGGTATCCTGCCAATCGTACAGGCAAAGAAAGTCATCATGATCGCAAATGGAAAAAACAAGGCGGATATCATCAAAAAAGCATTTACCGGACCGGTCACACCGGAAGTCCCGGCATCCATTCTGCAGATGCATCCGGATTTCACACTGATCGCAGATGAGGATGCACTTTCGGAGATTTAAAAGGGGGAAAATCCAAAATGATCATAAAAAATGCATTGGTTTATACAGAAGATCATAAGTTTGAAAAGAAAGATGTCAGGATCGAAGATGAACGGATCGCAGAGATCGCAGAGAACGGTCAGATTACTGCCACAGATGAGGATGTGATCGACGGGGAAGGCATGTATGCGATACCGGGACTTGTGGATATTCATTTTCATGGGGCGGTAGGCTATGATTTCTGTCAGGCATCGAAAGAAGAACTGTTAAAAATAGCAGAGTATGAGGCAAAAAATGGTGTTCTTGCCATCTGCCCGGCGACAATGTCCTATAATGAAGAAATCTTAGGACATGTCATGGACAAGGCGGCAGATTACAAAGAAGATACCGGAGCAGATTTAGTCGGCATCAATATGGAAGGACCGTTTATCAATCTAAAAAAAGCCGGGGCGCAGAATCCGGAATATATTATGCCGGCAGATAAAGAAATGTTTCTGCGTCTGCAGGAGAGAAGCGGCGGGCTGATCAAACTGGTAGATATCGCACCGGAAGAAAAAGGTGCGATGGAATTTATCGAACAGTGCCATGACCAGGTAAAAATCTCTATCGCGCATACCTGCAGTGATTACGATACGGCGCGCGAGGCATTGGAAAAAGGCGTGGGCCATATGACACACCTCTATAATGCCATGCCGGGGATCAACCACAGGGAGCCGGGACCGATCATAGCGGCACTTGAGGCAGGAGCAGAGGTGGAACTGATCGCAGACGGTATTCATATTCATCCGGCGATGGTGAGAACGACATTCCGTATTTTCGGGGCAGATAAACTTATTCTGATCTCAGACAGTATGGAAGCTACGGGACTTTTGGACGGGGACTACCAGCTTGGCGGGCAGGGCGTGACCGTAAAAGGCAGAAAAGCCGTCCTGACAAAAGATCCGGGTGTTATCGCAGGCAGTGTCACAAACCTGTTTGACTGCATGAAAAACTGTGTACTGAATATGGGAATCCCGCTCGAGGATGCAGTCCTGGCAGCAACTGAAAATCCTGCAGAATCGATCGGTGTGGAGAAAGATTACGGTAAGATTGCAGTTGGAAATTATGGAAACCTGCTATTGCTGGATAAAGATCTGCAGATAAAAAACATCGTTCAAAAAGGGAAAATAATGTCCGTCTGAAAATTACAGACATGGTCGCCTCAATAGTTTTTTGAAATTCCCGTGTGAGGGGGAAAGTTGATTACAAACAGAATAAATTACAGCAGTGAAAGTGACGATACAAATGCAGGAAGAGCAGAAATGTTCTTCCTGTTTTTTAACAGAACTTCAGCAGCTGGCGGGGAAAGGAGACAGTATGGCAAAGTTCTTAAATTATGAGGACCGGCTGGAGATAGAAAGCGGACTAAAGGAGCACATGACTTTCACAGAGCTTGGAGAGAAACTGGGAAGGGACAGGACTACCATCACAAAGGAGATCAGGAACTATTCCATCGAACAGGACACCGGTTATGGAAGTTACCCGCATAATACCTGCAAGTACAGAAAAGCATGTAAGAGGAAAAAAGTATGTGGGACAAATGACTGCAGGCATCCACTGGTAGCTGTCTGTAAACAGTGTGAACTCATATGCAACCGTTACTGCGAGCATTATGAAGAAGAAATATGTACCCATCGCTTTAAACCGCCATATGTATGCAACGGATGCAGTGAAGTAAAGAAGTGTACGCTGACAAAAACTGTTTACGATGCTCTGGGAGCCCAGAGGCGGGCAACGGATAAGATATCGGAATCCCGAAGCGGGATCCTTGCTACGGAAGGGGAAATCGCCAGACTCAATGAAATCCTGGTGCCGTTGGTAAAACAGGGGCAGTCTATCCATCAGATCTACCTGACACATAAGGATGAACTGATGTGCAGTGAAAAGACCCTCTACAACTACGTGGATGGATGCCTGTTTGATATCAGGAACATAGACCTGCCAAGAAAGGTAAAGTACCGTCCGAGATATAAAAAACCGGAGCTGAAAGTAGACCGTGGATGCCGTGTGGGAAGGAATTATCATGATTACGAAGTATATATGGAACAGCATCCGGACACAGCAGTGGTGCAGATGGATTCCGTGATCGGCAGCAAGGGAGGGAAAGTCCTGCTGACGATATATTTTGTAAATGTGTCACTGATGCTGGGGTTCCTGCGGGAAGCGAACACCTCAAAGTCAGTGATAGATATTTATGATGAACTGTACCACCGGCTGGGAGGGCAGGATTTTAGGAAGCTGTTTCCGGTCATCCTGACGGATAACGGAAGTGAGTTTTCCAATCCCAGGTGTATAGAGAACGGACCGGATGGAAAAGGATTTCAAAGGACGAGGATCTATTACTGCAATCCAAGTGCGCCGTACCAGAAAGCAGAGATCGAGGTGGGACATGAATTTATACGCAGGATCCTGCCGAAAGGAAGAAGCTTTGATGAACTGACGCAGGCAGACGTAGAGCTGATGATGAACCATATCAATTCCTACCGGAGAAAGAAACTGAACGGAAAAAGTCCGTATGAAGCGTTCAGCTTTTATTATGGAGAAGACCTGGCGGAGAGGCTTAGATGCCACGAGGTTGCAGCCAAAGACATCAACCTCACCGCAAGACTTCTCAAAAAGTAACCAGAAGACAGAATAAAGCACAGACCGCCGGCTGAAATAGGAACAGCAGAAGACGTGAATTATGGCTTGCAAAATTTGTAAGCCAAAACTGACGTCCGGTTTTTGTGCAAAAAAATACTCTGCCATAAGGTGATTATATCATAAAAGCAAGGGAAAAAACGGGAAAGTCATTACAAAAGTGGAAAGTCGGGTACAAAATTTGCAGGTCGCTTTCAAAATGTGAAACTCGTTTACAAAACGGGAATCTCGGATGACTATTGAACATTTTTTAATTTTTTTAGTAATTTTTCGCGATCTTAAGGCAGAGGCTTGAACTTGCAGATATTTAATAGTATAATCACTTAAGCTAAAAAAATTTTAAGTACCTAAAAATATATTTATGGAGGAAAATGCGCGATTCTTATGGAGCGGGTATTTCTCTCTGAAAAACAAGGAGGACATTATGATTACCTGGAACAACTTAGACACCCTTGATTCCTATAAGGAACTTTCAAAGGCTTCCCGCGTAAACCTTGCAGAAGTAATGTCAGGCGAGAACGGTGCAGAGCGTGTAAAAAATTACAGCATTCCTATGGCTGAGGGATTTTCTTACAATTATGCAGCAAAAGCTGTTGATGATGATGTGCTTGATGCACTCGTAAAACTTGCAAAAGAGGCACAGCTTGCAGAGAAATTTAAGGCTCTCTACAATGGTGAAGTTGTAAATACCGGTGAAAAACGTCTGGTACTTCATCATATGACACGTGGACAGCTTGGTGATGCAGTAAACGCTGACGGCGTGGACAAACGTGCTTTTTATGTAGAGCAGCAGAACCGCATTGCTGATTTTGCAAACAAAGTACATGCAGGCGAGATCACAAACGCAGCAGGTGAGAAGTTTACAACAGTTGTTCAGATCGGTATCGGCGGCAGTGATCTTGGTCCTCGTGCTATGTATCTTGCATTAGAAAACTGGGCAAAGAAAAACAACACATTCAAGATGGAAGCAAAATTCATCAGCAACGTTGACCCGGATGATGCAGCAGCAGTTTTAAATTCCATTGATGTGGCACACTCTATTTTCGTACTGGTTTCCAAATCAGGTACCACACTTGAGACATTAACAAATGAATCTTTCGTAAAAGACGCATTAAAGAAAGCAGGATTAGATGCTTCGAAACATATGATCGCAGTTACCAGTGAGACATCCCCGCTTGCAAAGAGCGATGACTATCTGGCAGCTTTCTTCATGGATGACTATATCGGAGGACGTTTCTCTTCCACTTCCGCAGTCGGCGGAGCCGTTTTATCCCTGGCATTCGGACCGGAAGTATTTGCACGGTTCTTAGAGGGTGCAGCAGCCGAAGATAAACTTTCCGCAAATGAAGATGTATTAAAGAACCCTGAGATGCTTGATGCACTGATCGGTGTATATGAGCGAAACGTTTTAGGTTATCCTTGCACTGCAGTATTGCCATATTCCCAGGCATTAAACCGTTTCCCTGCGCATTTACAGCAGCTTGACATGGAGTCAAACGGTAAATCTGTAAACCGCTTCGGTGAGCCGGTCAGCTATCCGACAGGCCCGGTGATCTTTGGTGAGCCAGGAACAAATGGACAGCACTCTTTCTACCAGTTATTACATCAGGGAACCGACATTGTTCCACTTCAGTTCGTTGGATTTAAGAATAACCAGATCGGAACCGATGTTGTGATCCAGGACAGCACAAGCCAGCAGAAACTGTGTGCAAACGTTGCAGCACAGATCGTTGCATTTGCATGTGGTAAATCCGATGAGAACCGCAACAAGAACTTCGAGGGCGGCCGTCCATCCAGCATCATTATCGGTGATCAGGTAAATCCTGGCTCTCTTGGTGCGTTATTAGCACACTTCGAGAATAAGATTATGTTCCAGGGATTCTTATGGAATGTAAACAGCTTCGACCAGGAAGGTGTTCAGCTTGGTAAAGTCCTTGCAAAACGTGTTCTTGCACATGAGACAGACGGTGCACTGAAAGTATTCAGTGATCTGCTGAATATCTAGTAGATATGGATGATGGTGTAAACTTGGGATTCTATGTAATTTAGGATTACATGTAATTTAGGATTACATGTAATTTGGGATTACATGTAATTTGAGATTACATGCAGTTTGTCAGTGAATACAATTTCAGATGAAGTAAAAATGCTCTTTTCTAAGCAGGCGGGTAAATGTCTCTCAGAAGAGGGCATTTTTTGTGTTGTGGGATTTTTTATAATGCGCAAAGCAATCAGGCATTGAATTGTTCCAATCCAGCAATTATAATGAAAGACATTAGTTGTTGATGGAAAAGGGTGGTTTTGAGATCATCATAAGAAATATTTTTTTGAAACCATGATTTGGAAACAGAAAGGACAGACATATGGAACAGGAACAGCAGACACCGCACAAAAGGCGTGTACGTTATAAAGGAAAATACCCGAAGAAGTTCGAGGAAAAGTATAAAGAACTTCAGCCGGAAAAATATCAGGATACGATCGAACATGTCATCAAAAAGGGAAACACGCCGGCAGGAATGCATATTTCCATTATGGTGCAGGAAATTCTTGATACCTTAAATATCCAGCCGGGCGAGACCGGTTTTGATGCTACGTTAGGATATGGAGGGCATACAAAAGCAATGCTTGCCTGTCTGAACGGACAGGGGCATATCTATGCAACCGATGTTGACCCGGAGGAGTCCGCCAAGACGAAAAAGAGACTGGAAGAACTCGGGTACGGAGAGGATATCCTGACGATCCGGCTGCAGAATTTCTGTACGATCGATGAGATCGCAAAAGAAGCCGGCGGTTTTGATTTCATTTTAGCGGATCTGGGTGTATCTTCCATGCAGATCGACAATCCAAAGCGTGGATTTTCATTTAAGGTGGATGGTCCACTTGACCTGCGCTTAAATCAGGAAGCAGGAATCAGCGCGGCAGAACGTCTTGATACCATCACAAGGGAGGAACTTGCCGGAATGCTCTATGAAAATTCCGATGAACCTTACTGTGAGGAGCTTGCGAAGGCGATCACCGACGAGATACGAAAGGGCAGCCGGATCGACACGACGACAAAATTGCGCGAAGTGATTGAAAAAACACTTGATTTTCTGCCGGAAAAAGAAAAAAAGGACACGATCAAAAAGACCTGTCAGCGTACATTTCAGGCACTCCGCATCGATGTGAACCGTGAGTTTGAGGTCTTATATGAATTCATGGAAAAACTGCCAGACGCCTTAAAACCAGGTGGACGTGTGGCAATCCTCACGTTTCATTCCGGGGAGGATAAGCTGGTCAAGAAAGCATTAAAAGAAGGCTGTCGTGCAGGAATTTATGCAGATTATTCAAAAGATGTTGTAAGACCGAGTGCACAGGAATGTGCACAGAATGGAAGAGCGCGGTCTACGAAGATGCGCTGGGCAGTCCGGGCATAGAAGATTTATTGGTGCTGATATGGTATCATGGATTGAAATAAAAAATGAATGCTCAGATCATGTTAATTACAAACTGGCATGGCTGAAAAAGAAAAAACTGGATGTTTTCATGCATCCAGTTTTTTCTTATACTTCATAACATCAGGATCCGGAAAGAAATTGATACAGAGTAACTGTTTGAAAAACTGCGCAGAAAATCAAACTGGTTGTCTGAAAAAGGAGAAAGTTAGTTATGAGTAATATAAATAATACAAAAGAGCAGTATGAATTAAACCGTGAACTGGCACAGATGTTAAAGGGTGGTGTCATCATGGATGTCACAAATGCCGAGCAGGCAAAAACCGCAGAGGCAGCAGGAGCATGTGCGGTTATGGCATTAGAGCGGATCCCGGCGGATATCAGAGCGGCAGGCGGTGTGGCAAGAATGAGTGATCCGAAGCTGATCAGGGAGATTCAGGGTGCGGTTTCCATTCCGGTTATGGCAAAATGCCGAATCGGTCATTTTGCGGAGGCACAGATCTTACAGGCATTAGAGATCGATTACATTGACGAGAGTGAAGTGCTTTCTCCGGCAGATGATGTTTACCACATTGACAAGACAAAATTTCAGGTGCCGTTTGTCTGCGGAGCAAAAAATTTAGGAGAGGCACTCAGAAGAATCGCTGAGGGTGCAGCGATGATCCGTACCAAAGGGGAACCGGGAACCGGTGATGTGGTTCAGGCGGTACATCATATGAGACTGATCAACTCCGAGATCGCGGCAGTTGCGGCAAAACGTGAAGATGAACTTTTCGAGACAGCAAAACAGCTTCAGGTTCCATATGATCTAGTAAAATATGTGCATGACCACAAAAAACTTCCGGTTGTAAACTTTGCAGCAGGCGGTGTGGCAACTCCGGCAGATGCGGCACTGATGATGCAGCTTGGCGCTGAGGGCGTATTTGTAGGTTCCGGTATCTTCAAATCCGGCAATCCGGCAAAACGTGCAGCAGCAATCGTACAGGCAGTGACCAATTACAATGATGCAAAACTGATTGCAGAGTTATCTGAAGATTTAGGAGAAGCGATGGTCGGCATAAACGAGGACGAGATACAGCTGCTTATGGCAGAGCGTGGGAAATAAATTGCTCAGAAATGGAGATTAGTGTGAAAAATAAGATTTTTCACACGCAGGATTTGTGCTTACGCACAAACTTGAGATGCGCAAAAAACAGCGCAAGAATGGAGAATATCATGTCAGAAAAAGTATCAATCGGAATCCTTGCGGTGCAGGGCGCATTTGCGGAGCATCAGGCGATGCTTGACGGGCTTGGCGCGGATACATTCCTGATCCGTCAGAAAAAGGATTTGGAAGAGTCTGTGCAGAATGGCGGACTGCAGGGGATCGTGCTTCCCGGAGGTGAAAGCACGGTACAGGGAAAACTGCTTAGAGATCTTGGCATGTCTGACCAGTTAAAAGAACTGATCGAAGCGGGTACACCGGTGCTTGCGACCTGTGCAGGGCTGATCCTTTTAGCAGAGCGTGTTTCCAACGATGACAGAGCGTATTTAAAAACCCTGCCGGTAAGCGTGAAGCGCAACGCCTATGGCAGACAGCTCGGAAGCTTTGTCACGGACGCAGAGATTGCACACATTGGAACTTATCGGATGAATTTTATCCGTGCACCATATATTGATGAAATTTTAAATCCGCAGGTGGAGACATTGGCGATAGTGGATGGCAATACGGTAGCAGTCCGCTACAAAAACCAGCTTGCGCTCAGTTTTCACCCGGAAGTGAGTGAAGATGCAAGGGTGCACGCGTATTTCTTAAATGAAATCGTGCAGGGGGTATAAAAAGGAAGAAATGGGTGAAATGAAGTGAAAACGAAAGAGATTCCCCCATTTTTATCGAAGACCAATGGAGATTTAGAAGAGAATGGGCGAAAGCGTTATAAGGATGAAGCCAATAGCCCGCGAAAATGAAAAAATCAGGGCGAAAACAGGAGAACAGAAGATGTTTTCGCCCGAAATGGCTGTGAAAATGTTAAAAAGAAAGAAGAAATGGGCGAAAGAGACTTGGACAAAGGAACTTTCGCCCATTATATATTGAGGATAGTAGGATGCATGTTATTAAGCTTCCAAAATCAGGAAAAAGGTCCCGCGAAATAGAATTTTTAGAAACAAATAATACTTGACATAAAAAAAATTTTTTACTAGTATACTTAGGAAACTAAATAATTAAGATGGATGTAAATAACAAAACAACAAACACGAAAGGACAATAAATCTTGCAGACAGGAAAATTGATTAACGGGATCTCAAACCGGCTACGCAGGCGCTCACAGGTGGTACAGAAAAGAATCGGTATCAGCGGCGCACAGGGAAATGTGCTCGATTATATCTTAGTGGAATCGGAAAATCATCCGGTATATCAGAAAGAAATTGAAAAAGAATTTGGACTCCGACCGCCGACAGCGACAGAATTGCTGCGCACGCTCGAGGGAAAAGGGCTGATCGTGCGCGTGCCGGAGGAAAATGACGCCCGCTATAAAAGAATCGTATTTCAGGACAAAGCGGCAGGCATCAAAGATGCGCTTCGCACGGAGATTGAAGAGTCCGAAGCGTTGCTCCTGCGGGGAATTTCAAAAGAGGAAAAAGAAATCTTTTTGAGAGTGGCACAGAAAATGCTGGAAAATTTGGATTCTGACTAAACTGCCCCCGTTAAAGTATGTATATATCGGTGTAGAAATGGTAATTCGTGTGAAAGCGTTTTTTCATGAAAAACCACCGAAAGAAAGGAGAAAAAATGAACTGATGAGCAGCCTTCCCGTCCCGAAGGCGGTTGCAAAGATGGCGATCCCGAGTGTGATCAGCAGTCTGGTAACAGTTGTATACAACATGGCAGATACTTTTTTTGTCGGACAGACCGGCGATCCGCTGCAGGTGGCGGCAGTCAGCCTGACAAACCCGATCTTTATACTGTTTATGGCATTTGCCAACATGTTTGGAATGGGCGGCAGTGCGGCTGCATCCATGGCGATGGGCGAGAAAAATGAAAAAAGAATGAAACAGGTATCCGCGTTTGTGACATATGCATCCCTGATCGTCGGTGTAGCACTTGCAGTCATTTTAATGGTATTTATGACGCCAGTTTTAAATATGTTCGGAGCAAACGAGCAGACGTTTCTCTATGCAAAAGGATACACTTTTCACATTGCATACGGGGCGCCGTTTATCATCTGGTCTGCAGCGGTAAGTTTTGTTGTGCGCGCGGAGGGTGCAAGCAAGGAGGCAATGATCGGCAGTATGATCGGCACCGTCGCCAATATCGTGTTAGATCCGGTGTTGATCAGCGGTATGGGGATGGGAGCTGTGGGAGCCGCAGTTGCGACGACAATCGGAAATATTTTGGCAGGCATCTATTACCTGTGGTATTTTTTAAAGAAAAGTAAATGTTTTTCCATCTCCATCAAATATTTTACCTGCAAAGACGGCATTTTGAGCGGAGTATGTGTGACCGGACTGCCGACCGCTGTTTTTTCCGTGCTGATGAGTGTGTCCACGATCGTGTTAAACCAGATCTTAGTGGCATACGGCAATGCGCCGGTGGCGGCGATCGGCATCGTGTTTAAGGCAAACATGTTTATCACATTTTTACAGATGGGACTGGCAAACGGAGTGCAGCCGCTTCTGGGATATAACTATGGTTCTGGAGATCACAAGCGGTTTGTTTCCGTGGAACGGTATACAAAAAAATGCTGTGTCATTGTCGGCATTTTAGCTACGGCGCTGTTTTTTGTTTTACGGGAGCCGATCATAAGGCTGTTCATCAGTGACGGGGAAGTTGTGTATTATGGCGTGAAAATGCTGATCGCCTACATGCTTTCCGGGCCGGTCATAGGGCTGTTATTTGTCAATATGAACTGTATGCAGTCAGTAGGAAATTCATTTCCGGCGACGATACTTTCCGTTATGCGTCAGGGACTGCTTCTGATACCGCTTTTGTACCTGTTAAATGCGTGTATGGGGTTAAACGGTGTCATTTACGGACAGGCATTGACGGATTATGCAGCAGTTATTTTGTCGGCTGTTTTATGGAGGAGAATCAGAAGACGGATTGAAAGACGGTAAGATCGGGCGTATAATAAAGGTGAACGAGCAATTTTGAAACCGGCAGTTATGAAAATTAGCAGGATGAATTTCATATATGCCGCATATTATCGTAACTGTAAAAATTGGCATATTGAATTGCAGATTTGCCGTATGATGAATCCTGGGTATAAAAGACCTATGGGGATGGAGGGGAGGAGCGTTATGATCGGTGGCGTGGATGGATACAAATGGAATATCACAGATTCCTATGATAATAATTTAAATCAGCGGAATAATGTTAATAATAAAGATGAACTGGGACAAAAAGGCGCGGTCGATAAATCTAAGACCACAGAGTGCCAGACCTGTAAAAACCGCAAATATGTTGATGGCTCTAACGAAGCGAATGTTTCCTTTAAAAATGCTGCGCATATTTCACCGGAAGCGGCATCTTCTGCTGTCCGGGCACATGAGGGACAGCATGTTTCCAATGCGTATCACAAAGCTGCCACGCAAAACGGCGAAGTGGTATCTGCATCCGTCAGAGTCCAGACATCGGTCTGCCCGGAATGTGGCCGTTCTTATATTTCCGGTGGTGTGACGGACACACAGATCAGATATTATAATGAGTCGAATCCATACCAGCAGGATTTAAAACAGACAGACGGAATTAAACTGCGTGGGGCAAACGTGGACGAGATTGGCTAGATTTTTCGCACGAAAGCCCCGGCTTGAAAACAATATAAGAATGGAGAATTTTATGTGTACAGCAGCAACTTACCTGACGAAAGACTTTTATTTTGGAAGAACATTAGATTATGAATTTTCTTATGGCGAGGAAATCGCGGTGACACCGCGGAATTATCCATTTCATTTCCGTCACACGGAAAATCTGGAAAAACATTATGCGATCATTGGCATGGCGCACATGGCAGGAGATTATCCGCTTTATTATGATGCGGTGAACGAAAAAGGTGTCGGCATGGCGGGACTTAATTTTGTTGGCAATGCATATTATCATAAGGAAGAAAGCGGTAAAAAAAATGTGGCATCCTTTGAATTTGTTCCATGGGTGCTTGCGCAGTGCGCAACGTTAGATGAGGTGCGGGATCTGATCACAGATTTAAATATTGTGGATACATTGTTCAGTGAAAATCTGCCGGCCGGCATGCTGCACTGGATCATTTCGGATAAGAGCGGATCGATCACGGTAGAGTCCATGAAAGACGGACTGCATATCCATGAAAATCCGGTTGGGGTCCTGACAAACAATCCGCCATTTGAGCAGCAGATGTTTATGCTGAATAATTACATGGGACTGTCACCAAAACAGCCGGAAAATCATTTTGCGGATAAACTGGATCTGAATATGTACAGTCGTGGCATGGGAGCATTAGGACTGCCGGGTGATCTTTCATCAGCTTCCCGTTTTGCGAGAGTCGCGTTTACAAAAATGAACGCAGTTTCTGACGATTCCGAGGAGGAGAGTGTGGCACAGTTTTTCCATATCTTAGGATCTGTCGACCAGCAGAGAGGCTGCTGCGAGGTATCCGATGGAAAATATGAGATCACGATCTACACCTCCTGCTGTAATGCAAGCCGTGGAATTTATTACTACACCACATATTCCAACAGCCAGATCACGGCGGTGGACATGCACAGAGAAGATCTTGACGGAAGTGTTCCGGTGCATTATCCAATGCTCACAAAACAACAGATCCTGTGGCAGAATTAATCTGGTATCATAGGATACTCACATTCTTTTAAAACAAATTCACAAAAATTTCTTACGGCAGGCGGCATAAACGCCTGCCGGTCATGAATCATATACAGATTACGCTCCCATACAGGCGCACTGATCTGCAGAATCTTCACATCCAGCTTTAATAAAAGATCCATATAAGGAACGACGGCAATGCCAAAACCCTGTGCAGTGAGTCCCGCAATCACCTCGGCTTCCTCTGTCTCATAGGCAATCTGCGGTACTGCATTGATCTGTGAAAACAGATGGTTCACAACGTCACGCATGCCGGAACCGTGGGAAAAATAAATCTGTGGATAGATGAGCGTTTCCGTCAATGCAACGGACTGTTTTGCTGCCAGTGGGTGATGGTCTGGAACGATAAGTACCAGATCCTCGTGGGTGATCGGCACAGTGTCTAACGATTCTGTCTCCGGCGGCATGGAACAGAAAATCAGATCATAATCCCTTGCCGAGAGACCGTTGACAAGATCGCCGGTCGAGCCGGTATGAAATGTAAAACGCACATCATGCTCAGGATGGGATGCCAGATAACGCGCGGCAAGCTGCGGAATGAAACTGACACCGAGGGAACGCAGCATGCCAAGCCGGATCAATCCGTCACCGCGTGCGCTCCGCTGCAGGGATGAAACTCCGGAATCCAATGTGGCAAGCGTGCGGTTTGCGCAGATTAAAAACTCTTCCCCAAAACTTGTGAGTGTAGTATTGCGTCCGCTTTTTTCAAAAAGTGCCACGCCAAGTTCTGCCTCCAACTGCGAGATCGCATGGCTTAAACTCGGCTGTGTGATACAAAGTTCATGTGCAGCCCTTGTGTAGTGCTGCATTTTTGCTAAAGTTACAAAATAACGAAGCTGGAATAAGTTCATGGCAATCCTCCTTGTTTTGCGAAGCAAAATCCAATTTTACATGGTAAAATTTGCCCAATGCCGAGGAGAGGATTTTCCTCTCTGTTTTGCTCATTTTATCACGATTAATAGATACTGTCTATCGAACTATAAAAACTATTGATTTGTTAAATGGATTAGAAAGGTGTAAAGTGTTTCTGAAATTTGGGGATGACCATAAATGCAGAAGCAGGACTTCTGTAAAAACTTCCCCGGGAGGAAATATTTAAAATGAAAGAAACAGAAATACAGAAAGAAAAATCCCGCCGCACGGTCCGCGGGGAACTTGCACTCATGGTCGCAGTTGCCATCAACAGTCTTGGTGTTGTACTGATGCTGCATTCCGGCGCAGGCATCTCGGCAATATCAAGCGTGCCGTATGCATTTTCCGAAGTTTTCACACGCGTATCGCTTGGAACCTGGACTTATATATTTCAGGGACTTCTGGTGCTAAGTCTCATGATCCTGCGGAAAAAATTTGTGCCGCAGTATCTGTTCAGTTTTGTAGTGGGATTTGCATTCAGCGAATTATTGGATGTGCATGAGAGCTGGATCAATGTTTTGCCGCTGATGCCGGGATATCGTGTAATCTATTTTCTGATCAGTTATATTTTGCTCTGTATTGGAATTGCTTTGTCGAACCGATGCAAACTGCCGATCATACCGACGGATTTATTCCCGAGAGAATTGTCGGATATCACATCCGTTACCTATTCTAAGATCAAAGTTGGATTTGATGTTACCTGCCTTGCCGTGACAGCCGGACTGACCTTTGCATTTTTAGGACATCTTGACGGCCTTGGGATCGGAACCATTTTAGCCGCATTTACTATGGGAAAAGTGATCGGACTGATCGGAAAATGGATGGACAGACATGCCTGCTTTGTATCGTTCATGACACAAAGACAGACAGCCTGAACTAGTGTAATGTATCATTCACATTTCGTATAATTACTTGCCTGAATTTTCATCTGCTGTGGCAAATGAAAATTACAAATTTTTCTCAAATGCTTCCACTGCCTTTGCATCTAAGATAGAGGTGCAATGCGGGCAGCGGTATTTAACGCTTTCACCAGTATAAATACAACAAAAGCCATGATCAGGAAATTCATCACGGCAGTCAGAAACTTTCCGTAATTCAATGTGACATCCCCAACAATATTCCAGTGCAGCTTGTCAAAATTCATGCCACCGAAAATTCCAAGAAACGGGTTGATAATATCCTCGACCAGTGACGACACAATACTTGTAAAAGTACCGCCGATAATAATACCGACAGCCATGTCCATCCGAATCGAACCCATCCACATAATTATATCGGCTCAAAATCCCCCCACAAGACTGTTCATAACAAAAAAGTGTGTTATAATCAAAAACAGGAAATAATTTGAACACAAAAAGAAATAGATAACACAAAAAACAGCAAAAATAGAAGCAAAAAAGAAGGTGTGACACACATGACAATGCAGGAAGCGGTCATAAAAAATATTGATACGGATTACTCGTACCAGCTTGCAAAACGGATGGAGCAGTTTCGCTCAAACGAGAAACTCGGTTACCGTCCTGCGGGTTCGAAGGCAGAATTCCTGACAGGGGAAATGTTAAAGGATGAGATGCAAAAACTTGGACTGTCGGATGTATGTAAAAATGCGGTTACCGTGGATGGCTGGGAGTTTGAAAATGCGGAGCTTACGTTTGAAACGAAAGAGGGAAAAAGGCATACCGCATTGCTCGGGGCATATCAGACAGATTTTGTAACGGACGGTGAGCAGGCATTTTCCCTGATGTATCTTGGAAAGGGAACAGAAGCGGATTATGAAGGGAAAGATGTAACCGGAAAACTGGTGTTAGTGGATATCAACCAGAGAGATGAGTGGTGGATCAATTATCCGGTTTATCAGGCACATTTAAAAGGTGCGGCGGCAGTGATCGCTGTGCAGTGTGGCGGTTATGGAGAAGTCGATGCGAAGGCACTCAACGCACAGGATATCGCCGGACCGGAGGATGCACCGGCATTTTCCATCTCAAGGGAGGATGCTGCATTATTGCGGGAACTGCTGGATGGAGAGAAAGAAGCAACCGTATGGTTGAAAGCCGACAGCCGGGTAAAACGTGACTGCACGACTTATAACATTTCAGGCTGTATTCCGGGAAAACACCCGGAGCGCATGGTATTGTTATCTGCACACTATGACTCCTATTTCAGTGGATTTCAAGATGATAATACGGCAGTCGCCATGATGTTTGGCATTGCAAAAACGCTGATTGAAAGCGGATTCAAGCCGAACAACACGATCGTGTTCTGTGCGATGGCGGCAGAGGAATGGGGCGTTGTTGATTCCAACTTTGACTGGTCGACCGGAGCTTACGAGCAGATTTTTACCGCACATCCGGAATGGGTCGGAAAAGTGATCGCAGATCTGAATTTTGAGCTGCCGGCGCTGGCACACGGCACGCGTGCAAGAATCCGCTGCTGTTATGAATATGTACATTATATAAAAGAATATTTAGACGGACTTCCGGAACTGACAAAGGCTTATCCTGAGATGACAAGCGTGACGGCACCGATCGAAACCTGGTCAGATGATTTTTCGATGGCAATCGCAGGAATCCCTTCCATGGTCAATGATTTTACCGGCGGAAGTTTCATGGAAACACATTACCATTCCCAGTTTGATAATGATGATTTTTATGATGAGGCGGTTTACCGGCTGCACCATGAGCTGTTCACACTGCTGATCTTAGCACTGGATGAAACGGCAGTTGTGCCGCTTGATTTTACACCGGTGTTAGAGCGCATACTTGCCGGAGGCAGTGAAATCACAGCGAAAGTGGAAGAAACACAGGAACAGATCGCTGCAATCACAAAAAAATTAATTCAGGTAACAGAAGAGGCACAGGAAAAAGCAAAACAGTCTTACGAAGAGACTGCCGCTATCAATACCCGCTACTACGCACTTCTTGCAGAAGGTAACATGCAGGAGGCAGAACAGCTCTTTGCGGAAAACAGGGAAAGAGAAAAACAACTGCTTGTAAAATTCAAACAGGAGCAGGATCATTTTGTCCGCATTGATTGGTATGGAGAGGTATTTTTCCCACATGAGATATTGTGGAAAAATATTGGCTTATTGCAGGACTCTGTAAACGCTCTGGAACAATCTGATGTGGATAAAGCACTGGAAAAAATATATCAGGTGGATAACAATGCGTATGCATTTATGTTTGATGAATATGTTTACCGCCATTTTACGGACTATGTGTTCAATCAGCCCAAAGATCGTCTGAAATGGGGTTACGGCAGGCTGTTAGGGCATGAAGATCTCTACCATGTGGTGAAATGCCTGCTGAAAAAGAGAAAAGAAGCAGACACAGATTACCGGGAAGAACTGCATTACTTAAAGGAATGCTATAAAAAACAGACCAGACGTCTCTGCGAGACCTTAAAAGAAATCAGTCAGACGGTAAAGGAAATGTTCTGACACAATAAAAAGGGGATAAGAAAAATATGAAATCGGACAAATTATACCGGGTACAGCGCGAGGACCTGCCAAAATTAGAGCAGCTTTTATACCGCTGTTTTGCGCATGATCCACTCTATGAAACGCTGATCCCGGATGCCGAAATAAGAAAACGGCTGATGCCGGAATTATTTCAATGTGATATGGATGAATTTTATGAGACATGTGAGATTTTTGCGGACAGCGAAGAATTAAACAGCATTCTTGTCGTGTCGGATGAGGCGGAACACATTAATATGTTCCACTTTTTTCTGACGGAGTCATGGGCGACGATCCATACGGACGCTTTCCTGATCAAGGAAGATCCGACACTTGCGACGTTCCACAATTTTATCAAGGGTGGGGATTACCTGAACTCAAGCTGGACCGATCAGCTGCACCAGACACAGAGACTTCATATTATTTATCTTGCAGTCGATCCGGAAATGCAGCACCATGGGATCGCTGCGAAACTGTTAGATGAAACGATCACATATGCGCAGGAACACCACATGATGATATCGTTGGAAACACACAATGAAAAAAATGTAGATTTTTATAAAAACTTTGGATTTCAGGTGTATGGAATTGTGGAGAAGAACTTCCCACTGAAACAATACTGCCTGATCCGTGAATACCAGTAGAAAAATGACAGGATACTGCGAAAAGTGGTGACCTGTCATTTTCTTTTTTCATATTTGCGCTAATGAAAAAAATGATTCGTCCGATATAAAAACTAGAAAGCGAATTTCAAGGAAGAAAGGAGATGCCATTATGCGAGTAGAAGCTTATAATCAGGTGGCACAACTTTACAATAGAGAGAAAACGCAGAAAGTGCAGAACACAAAGCAGATGAGCACCGGACGCGATGAAGTGCAGATCTCTTCTATGGGACGTGATTACCAGATCGCAAAGCAGGCAGTGGCAGATGCTTCGGATATCAGGGAAGATAGAGTCGCACAGCTTAAGGAAAGGTTGGACTCTGGTAATTATAACGTGGATATGAATGATTTCGCGAATAAGTTATTAGAAAAGTACAATGCTTTAGTAAAGTAAAAGTGAGGATGAATCTGTGGCTAGTTTAATGGAAGAGCTTTTGGATGTGCTGGGTAAAGAGGAGAAGCAGTATCAGGAACTGATCACACTTGCGACTGAAAAAACAGACGCAGTGGTGCAGGGCAATATCGAACATCTTACGGATGTTACGACGAGAGAGCAGGATGCTGCGAGCGTGCTTCTTAATCTTTCCAATAAAAGAAACCGTGTCCTGACGGATATGGCGACTGTCTTAGGTCAGAGCCCGGAAGAGATGACGATCACAAAGATGATCGGATATCTTAACAAGCAGCCAAAAGAACAGGAAGCACTTACCAGACAGCGTGACAGGCTGCTTGAGGCCGGTGCTAAGATGCAGCAGCTAAACAGACAGAATGAAGCACTTTTAAAACAGGCATTGGAGATGGTGGAATTTGACCTTACCTTGCTGAGAAGTACGCGACAGGCACCTGAGACTGCCAACTATGATAAGAATGCCTATAATACAGGCGATATCTTAGGCAGCAGTGGATTCGACGCGAAGCAATAGTAAAAGCAGGGAGGAACTACCATGGCAAATGGTTTTGGAAGTATGTTTATCGGCGTAGCCGGTTTACAGAGCAGTCAGAATGCACTTAACGTAACATCAAACAACCTGGCGAACTTAGACACAACAGGATATGTGCGTCAGAGCGTTTTGTTTGCAGACCGTGACTATGTCACATTTAATACAACAGCAGCAATCAGCAATCAGCAATCCGGTCTTGGTGTAACGATCGGAGATGTTGTCCATTCAAGAGATGTATTCTTAGATCGGTTATACCGTACGGAATCAAGCCGTCAGTCTTTTTACGCATCGACCAGTGAGGCACTGACAGAGGTACAGAACTATTATCAGGAATTAGAGGGACAGGCTTTTCAGGATGCATTAACCGATTTCTGGGGCTCATTTCAGGAGCTATATGAATACCCGGAGGATAGCGTATATCAGAATCTTGTTATTCAGAAGGCACAGCTTTTTACCAGCAGATCAAGTGCTGTTTATTCTGGACTGAAGAGTTATCAGTATAATATCAATTCACAGATTTCCGATGACATTGATCAGGTCAATGAACTTGGAAAGACGATCAGTGAACTAAATCTGCAGATCCAGAAGATCGAGGCAGGAAATATTGAAACTGCAATGACACTGCGTGATGCAAGAGATTTAGCACTGGATGAGTTAGCAAGTCTCGTTGATATCTCCTATAAAGAAGAAGTAAACGGTGTTGTGCGCGTCAGCGTGGAGGGCAACGAGTTTGTCAATGAGAACGGCTACTATAAAGTAGAAAAACAGACGGACAAAGCGACAGGATTTGTGACACCATACTGGTCACATCTCTCTGACCCGGACAAGGGTGAGTATACCTATCTGTTTAATTTTAACCGTGATATTTCCACGGAAAATAAAAACGATATGGGAGAGATCAAAGCTCTTGTGCTTGCGAGAGGAGATAAAGTTGCCAATTACAAGGATATTCTTGGAGTGGACGGCAAGACTTATGATGATACGACAGGCATGTCTGTTATGCTCCGTGCAGAAGCACAGATGGATCAGTTGTTCCATGGAATTGCAACGGCGATCAACGATATCTTATGCCCGAATACGGAAGCATCGAATTACATCACAGGTTTGACAGGAAACGGATCTGTTACCATGACCGATGCAGACGGCAATACCTATACCGTGACAGCAAATACGAAGATCTTAGATGCAGATAAATGCGCAGTGGGATCAGATGGCAAACTTCCGCCACAGGAGTTATTTACAAGACTTGGAACAGAACGTTATACGGAGGTTTCCTATACAGATCCGGCTTCTGGTGAGACAAAGACCTATTATTTATACAATGAAGAAGATCCGGCTGATACAACAAAGCAGTACACGATGGGAAGTACAAGTGTGAACAGCGCATTGATCACAGATGAAACACTACTTCCACATTTACGGCAGAATGGAGATGTAGACCAGTCACTGATGGCGACACTTGCAGCAGTGTGGGATAAAGAAAGCCTTACAGTCAATCCGAATGACACAAAGGCATACAGCTTTAAGGACTATTATGCAGCTATGATCGGAGAGGTTGCTACCTACGGAAATGTATACAATTCTACTGCAACAAACCTGTCCCAGACGGTACAGTCAGTTGATAACCAGAGACAGCAGGTAATCGGAGTTTCTTCGGATGAAGAATTGACTTATATGATCAAATACCAGAACGCATACAATGCATCCAGCCGTTTTATTAATGTTATTAATGAGATGATCGAGCATCTGATCACACAGCTTGGATAGCAGCATAGGAGGTTAACATGCCATCAACATTTTTTGGATTAACGATTGCATCTTCAGGATTAAGTGCATATCAGGTTGCCTTAAATACGAGTGCAAATAATATATCGAATGTACAGACAAAAGGATACAGCAAACAGCAGGCAAACCGTGTTGCTTCCGAATCCATCCGTGCCTATGCAAAATACGGCAGTATGGGAACCGGTGTTACGACCGAGTCTGTCAAACAGCTTCGCAACCAGTATTATGACAACAAATACTGGTACAACCAGTCATCTGTCGGTTTATATGAGACGAAGCTCAATTACCTGAAGCAGATTGAAAATTATTTTATTGATGATGATTCTTCCAAAGGTTTTTCAACAATCTTAAACACGATGTTTAATGACTTAGATACCTTAAAGAACAATGCCGGAGATGTGAATACACGTCAGCAGTTTATCGGAAGTGCCCAGAATTTCGCAACATTCTTTAACAGCGTTGCATCCGGACTGGGAGATATTCAGAATAATGCCAACGAGGAAATCAAATCTACAGTACAGAATATCAATTCCATTGCAGAGAAGATCGCAAGTTTAAACCACCAGATCAACGTCATTGAAATTCAGGGTGGTTATGCGAACGAACTGCGTGACCAGAGAGCCTTACTGATCGATGAGCTATCCAAGATTGTTCCGACAGAGGCAGAGGAACTTCCGGTACAGAACTCAAACGATCCGGAACTGCCGACAGGAGCTAATTACTTTACAGTTAAGATCGGTGGTCAGGTACTGGTAGATACCTACGATTATGAAACATTAAAATGTGTTGCAAGAGAAAATAAAGTAAACCAGTCTGATATGGATGGTTTATATGATGTTAAATGGGAGAAAACCGGCAACAGCTTCAAAGCTGGCGCAAGTTCCATGTCAGGTACCTTAAAGGCATTGTTTGATATCCGTGATGGCAACAACGGAGAGAACTTTACCGGTGAGGCAAGAGTGATCGACAGCAAACATGTGAAAGTAGTCAGTCCTTCCATCACAGATATTGAGGCAATGACAGTGCCGGAGAGCGGTACACTCACCATTTACGGAAAAGATTACAATTATACAAACTTTACTTTTGAGACAGACGCCAATGGCAAGATCACATCCTATACTTTCGAACTTGAGGATGCATTAAGCCAGCAGCAGTCCAATAAGGTAGATGGAATGCAGGCATCCATCGGAAACTCTGTTGATACCATGGGTGTTCCGTATTACATGTCACAGATGAACCAGTTTTTACGTTCTTTCTGTTCTTTGTTTAATGATATTATGTTAAAAGGACAGGATTTAGACGGAAATGCAACCGATTATTATTCATTCTTTACCGGGGCAGATCAGGTAACCGGCGAGGAATATGCATTAGGAAAGAGCGATAAGAATAATGGAAACACAACAGACTGTGGTGCCAGCTCATATTACAAACTGACAGCATCCAATATCTGCGTTTCTTCCATTTGTGTAAAAGATTCATCTAAACTTGCTGCACAGTATAAGACCGATACAGAAGATGGTGTAGATAAGTATAAACTGGTTGAAGATCTGGCAAAATTAAAGAGTGATACGGTTTTATTCCGTGCAGGAAATGCATCAGGATTCCTGAAATGTATGATTTCTGATATCTCCATTGATACACAGCAGTCTACGATCTTCAGCAACAATTATACAAATATACAGGCGGCGCTTGAGACACAGAGAATGTCTGTTTCCGGTGTGGATGAGGATGAGGAAGCACTTGATCTGATCAAGTTCCAGAATGCCTACAATTTATCATCCAAGATGATCTCAGTTATGGCAGAAGTATATGACAAACTGATCGAGGAAACCGGAGTATAAACGGATTTATAACAGGAGGAAATGGCAATGCGTATTACAAATAATATCATATTGCATAATACATCCATTAATATCAATGGAAATAAAGGAAATGTGGACACACTGAACAATCAGATGACCAGCCAGAAAAAAATACAGCGTCCTTCTGATGACCCGGTAACGGCGATCCGTGCACTCCGTCTGCGCAGTACCTTAAGCGAGATCGACCAGTACTACGAGAAGAACATTCCAGATGCAGAATCATGGCTGGATGTAACGGAGACTGCAATCTCCAGTATGCAGGACGTTATCAAGACGATCCGTACCCAGTGTGAATACGGCGCACAGGATTCACTTACAACAGACAACAGAAAAACGATCCTGACACAGCTGGAAAAACTGCGTGATAAATTATATTCAGAAGGAAATGCGGATTATGCCGGCAGAACGGTATTTACCGGATACCGCACAAATAAAAAGCTGACATTTACGGAAGACGAACAAAAGACTTCATACGAGATCGACCAGAAGATGTCGTATGCTGATCTGCAGGAACACCGGTATTATGGAAATGATGTTACAGTTCCGGGAAATCAGGCAGATGTGTTAGATGGCACAAAGATCGCTTCTCCAACCCAGGCTGCTTATAATAGAATCCGTCTTGGCTATGACAGCATTGACAGCCTGGATGTGACAGATGCAGCAGGAACTACCACAAAAACCTCTGCAAATGGCAGTACGGTAACGATCAGTTACAATTATACAGATACAACAGGGACAACGCCTGTCAATAAGACGGGAAATATGAATGTTACCGTATATGATTCTTATGATAAATGGTTAGAAGCATCCACGAAAACACCAAAATCATATGACATTGCAGATGGAGAGGCAGTGCTGATCCGTAATACCGGAGAAATGGTATTCAGCAAAACAGCAGCAGATACACTTTCCACTAATAAAGCATCTTTGGATATTTCCTATACAAAGACCGGATTTACAAATGGTGAACTTCGTCCGGAATATTATTACAACTGCACGAATATTACAGATACGAACAATAAGTTAAAGTATGAGAAATATGATAAAGATGGCAATCAGATCTATCAGGATATCGATTATGTAGTGGCTGCAAACCAGACACTTACTGTCAATACAGAGGCATCAAATGTATTTGATCACGGACTCAGCAGGGATGTGGATGAGCTGATCGATGCTGTACAGCGTTCGCTTGACGCAGAACAGAAAGTGACAGATTTAAATGCCATGAAGAAAATGCAGGAATATTCTTCGGATGACTGTCAGGCAAAATTAGAAGAGTGGATCGCAGCAGCGAAAAAAGAGCGCGATTATGCCAATGATAATATGCAAAAGCTCTATAACAGCTACATTGGAAACTGCGATACCTATCTGCAGAAGGTCAATCTTGCATTAACAGATGTCGGAAGTAAAGGACAGAGCCTTGCGTTGACGAAAAACCGTATGTCAAATGAGCAGGAAACGATGGAAGAGTTAAAGTCCAAGAATGAAGACCGAGAACTTTCAGATATCATTCTGGAGTATACAGCGGCATACACTGCTTATCAGTCATCACTGCAGGCAGCTTCCAAGGTAAATCAGGTGACACTGCTCAGCTATCTGTAAATTATATTAACAGCAGAAATAACGGCAATATTCTTAGAATACATGTCGTGACCATACAGATTGCATCAGGAGGAAAAGGGAATGAAAGCGAACACAAGGCTTTTTGGGGAGATAGATATTGATGAGGAGAAGATCATCACTTTAGAGAATGGGATGATCGGATTTCCGGATCTGAGAAAATTTACACTGATTTTTGACAAGGAAAAAGAAAGAACACCATCCTCGATCATGTGGTTTCAGTCCATGGATGAACCGGAAGTTGCATTTCCGGTCATGCATCCAAATGAACTGAAACCGGATTATGCACCGTCAGTCAGTGATGAGATGCTGATCCCGCTTGGAGATCTTACAGAGGATAACACCTACATACTTGTAACGCTGACAGCAGCGGCGGATAAAAAAGATACGACTGTCAATTTAAAGGCACCTTTGGTGATCAATACAGACACCAGAAAAGGCTGTCAGGTGATTGCGGAAGATGATTATCCAATCAAGTTTAATGTATATGAAGCCGTAAAAGGCAGAAAGAAAGCAGAGGAATAAAAATGCTGGCATTGACACGAAAAAAAGGTGAGTCTCTGGTGGTAAATAACAATATCGAGATCACAGTGCTTGAGATCCGCGGAGATCAGGTAAAAATCGGTATATCTGCGCCGAAAGAAGTGCCGATATACCGCAAAGAAGTATATCTTCAGATTCAGAATGAAAATAAGGCAGCTCTCAATATTGATGCGATCGCATCCTTAAAAGATCTGCTCTAAAAAATACCGGAGCACATAATTCACAATAATAGAATGACCTCGGAGCGTGCATTCTATTATACAGGCAGAAAAATGCGGCTCCGGTATTAATTTTATGCGCAAAGAAACCGATATAAAACACAGATTAAGTAAGTTAGCATACGGGTTGTAATATAGCCGGCATGCACAGATAGACACAGGGAAGTGTGAAACACAGCAGAAAGAAGTTGTGGATACCATGGAAACGGAGGTCAGGATCATGGGAGTTCAACGGATACAGGAAACATCGGCAGCATCTTACGGCAAATCCGTAGAGGCAGCTACGTCTGGCAGCAGTAACGCAGCAGGCGGTAACGGCGTGTCACAGTCAGTGGAGAATATTACGACTCCATGGAAGACGGAAATAAAAAACAGTGCAGATACAAAGACAGGTATGGATGCAGGAAAAGACAAGGATGATGAGCCGGAAACACTTGTCGGCGCAGGAAATAACACCCAGATCCGGAAAGCTGTAGAAGAAATTAATAAGAAAGCACACAATTCGGAAGCAGTCTTTGGCATCCACGATGCCACGAACCGCGTTATGATCAAGATTGTGGACAAGGACACGAAAGAAGTCTTAAAGGAATATCCACCGGAGAAAACACTTGACATGATTGCAAAGGTCTGGGAAGTCGCAGGACTTTTAGTGGACGAGAAAATGTAAACAAAGACAGCACGGACTGTCTATAGAGTATACACAATAACAGATGAAAATTTTCATCAGATAGGAGTGATAATATGCCAATCAGAATTACCGGTCTGACATCAGGTCTTGATACAGAAGCGATTATTTCAGCTCTTGTATCTTCATACAATTACAAAACGAATAAATACAAAAAGGCACAGACAAAATTATCCTGGAAACAGGATGCGTGGAAATCTTTGAATACGAAGATTTACAGTCTTTACAGCAGCGTCGGCAACATGAAATTATCTACCGCATATAATTTAAAATCAACAACTGTTTCCGATTCTACCAAAGCAACGGTAAAGGCAGGAAATAATGCACCGACCGGAACACAGCAGTTAAACATTATTAAAGTTGCACAGGCAGGTTATCTGACCGGAGCGCAGCTTTCAAACAGTACAACAACATCTACAACGCTTGCAGAACTTGGCTACACAGGTGGAGATGCAAAGATCAACCTGACCAAGGGTGATGGTACAACAAAAGAAATCACATTAACACAGGGATCAACCGTTGGTGATGTGATTGCATCATTAAAAGATGCCGGTGTCAGTGCAAACTATGATGCAACAAATCATCGTATCTTCATTAGCTCAAAGGATACCGGAAAAGATAACGATTTTACCCTGACCGGTGCAAATACAGAAGGTGCGAGAGCACTGTATCAGATGGGACTGGCTGTTGGTTCGGATGCAACAAATGCAACATACAAGTCTTATACACAGTACTATGATGCAAATGGCACTAAGTTAGAGCAGAATGTAGTGGATGCCATTCAGAAATATCAGGATGCGCAGAAATCATATAAGACAGCATCTGCACAGAATACAAACCTTACATCTGCATATGGATATGCAACAGCATATACAGAGATGATGGATGCGTTAGAGAAAAGTGGGTTATCAGATGATGATCAGAAGAAACTTAAGACTTTACTTGGTATGAGTGCAACCCAGAGAGTGAATTCTGTGATGGATGCGGCTGGAAATGTATACACAGAAGCAGGCAAAGATGCAGATGGCAATACGATTTATGCGTATGATAATAATGGAACCAAACAGTATATACAGAAAGTTGTAACTTATCAGGGAAGCGATAATCTTACATATAAAGCGAATGATGACGGAACCTATACAGATAAAGATGGTCATGTCTGGACAGCAACCGGTGATAAGGATGATGATGGAAATGCAAAATATTCTTATACCTCAGATGATGGTACGACCACGACAATCAGTATAAAAGAAAATGTGGCATATTATAATGCTACAGGTACATCGCATAAGATTGGGGATAAGTATACAGATAAAAACGGAGTTGTGTATACACCGAATGATAACGGAACATATGCAGGAACAGATGGAAAAAATTATATATTAGACGGAACCACTTTTAAGGAAGTAGATAGTGATAAAAATGTAGTCAGTGGTGGAAAAACAGTTGCTGTGTCAGATTGTACAACAGAAGATATTACAGAGATGAAATATACACAGGGAACTGCAGCAACAGGTATCGAACGTTCCGCAGATGTACTCAGTAAGATTAGAGAGGATAAGAAGGATACACTTACCGATGAGGTTGTTTCTAAATTGACCTCTAATATTGAGAAAGTCAATGTGTATGAAAGTGCAGAGGATTCACTGGCTGTTGATGATGAATATTCCAGAAAGAATATCATTGATTCCATTCAGCAGGCATATAAAACAGGTAAAGCAAGTGATGTTACAAAGGTGACAAACAAATATGCGGAGGTCATTACAAAGAATCAGACGACCATGACCACAGCACAGAAAACGATGGATGATAATTCGTTACTTGCAGATCTGGCTGCAATGGATTCAACTTCATCAGACTATACAACAGCATTAGCTGCATTTGTAAAGAAAGTACAGGATTCAAAAGAAATTATGGATCAGAGCTCTCAATATACCAATTCAGGTGCAATGAAGATTGATGGCTGTGATTCTGAAATTAAATTAAACGGTATTACATACACCAGTTCACTGAATACCTACTCCATCAACGGTCTTTCCATTACTGCAATGCAGGCAACCGGAGATGGAGATACCAATGCGATTACCGTCACAACTGCGACCGATACACAGGCAATTTACGATAAGATCAAGAGTTTCCTGACACAGTACAATTCTCTGATCAACGAAATGACATCACTTTACAACGCAGATACAGCAAAGGGATATGAGCCTTTGACAGATGATGAAAAGAGTGCAATGTCTGATTCTGAGGTTGAGAAGTGGGAAGAGAAGATTAAATCTTCATTGCTCCGTCGTGATGACAGCCTGGAAAGTGTCATGAATCTGATGACGAATGCCATGAGTCAGCCGGTTACGATTGATGGCAAGAAATATTATCTGTCAAGTTTTGGAATCAAGACACTGGGTTTCTTGAATGCACCGGAGAATCAGCAGAATGCATATCATATTGACGGTGATGAGGACGATACAGCAACTTCCGGAAACGAAGATAAGCTGATGGCGATGATAAACTCTGATCCGGATACGGTCGTTTCCTTTATGCAGCAGCTTACGACCAATTTATACGATGCGATTGGAACGAAGATGAAGTCTTCTTCTGTAAGCAGTATTTATAAAGTTTACAATGATAAAGAAATGGCTTCTGAATACAGTGATTACACCACTACGATCAAGAAGTGGGAACAGAAACTGCAGGATCAGGAGGACGCATACTACAAGAAGTTCTCTGCAATGGAGACTGCGTTGTCTAAATTACAGAGCCAGACATCTTCATTATCCAACCTGTTTGGAAGCTGATAAAATTGCTGAAAATGATGGTAAAATAAAAGAGAGAGTGATAAAATTTAAATATCTGCCCCGCATAGATGTGGGACAGATATTTGTGACATGAAGTAAATTATATCTAAAATCATATAACGCATGGAGGAAATGATTTATGCTGGCTAACAGAGGATACGCAGCGTATGCAAACAATAAGGTTATGACTGCATCACCGGCGGAACTGACGCTGATGCTTTATGAGGGAGCGATAAAGTTTGCAAATATCGCGATTGAAGCAATCGAAGCAAAAGATATTCAAAAAGCTCACGATAATATTATGAAGGTAGAACGTATTATTGAGGAATTTCAAAGTACGCTGAATCATAAATATCCGGTGGCAAAGGATTTTGATGAAGTATATAACTATTTGTTGGTACGTCTACAGGAAGCAAACATAAAAAAAGATAAGGAAATCATGGAAGAAGTATTAAAACATCTTCGTACCATGCGTGATACCTGGAAACAGGTTATGAAGCTGGCACATACACAGCAGTAAGGATATGGAAAAGATGGAGAAAAACCAATATATTCCGGTTATGATACAGAGCCTGAAAAAAAAGAGTGAGATATTAGATGCTATTATGGAATTAAATATCAGGCAGAGCGAAGAATTGGAAAATCCGGCATTAGATCCGGATGATTTTGATAAGACAGTAGAGGAAAAGTCAAAGCAGATCGAACAGCTGGATCTGTTGGATGATGGTTTCCAGGAACTATTTGACCGGGTAAAAGATGACTTGAAGAATCATCAGGATATTTATCGTGATGAAATTGCACAGATGCAGGATTATATCCGCAAATTAACCAGCAAAAGTGCAACCATACAGGTACAGGAAGCACGCAATAAAGATTTAATGACAAAAAAATTTGCATCTGTACATAAACAGGTCAGGGAGGTCCGCAAGAGCCAGCGTGTTGTAAATCAGTATTATAAAAATATGATGAAGACAAACTATGGCGAGCCGGTGTTTACGGACAAGAAAAAATAAAGATAGAAAAAAGAAAAAAATTTCTTTTTTACTATAAAGTATCGAGATGAACATCCGATATATAATACAAGTAAAAAAAGTGATGATGAACATTACTTAACAAAGTTACTTGGCAGTGGAACGGAATGGAGCGTACGGCCGGGAAGGAAAGCTGCAAAATTAAGACGATGCGGCATGGAAGCCGCAGTAAATTCAAGGAGGAAATGAATTATGGTAGTACAGCACAATATGACCGCAATGAATGCGAACAGAATGTTAGGCGTTACAACAAGCGCACAGGCAAAATCTTCAGAGAAATTATCTTCTGGTTACAAAATCAACCGTGCAGGTGATGACGCTGCTGGTTTGACAATTTCTGAGAAGATGAGAAGCCAGATCCGTGGCTTAAACAAAGCTTCTGACAACGCACAGGATGGTATTTCCTTAATCCAGGTTGCTGAGGGTGCATTATCTGAGACACATTCTATCTTACAGCGTATGAACGAGTTAGCTACTCAGGCTGCTAACGATACAAATACAACTGCTGATAGAGGAGCTATCCAGGATGAGATTAACCAGTTAACATCTGAGATCAACAGAATTTCTTCTACAACTCAGTTCAATACTCAGAACCTTATCGATGGTAAATTCACAGCTAAGAACCTTCAGGTTGGTTCTATCTGTGGACAGAGAATCACAATTTCCATCGACGCTATGTCAGCATCTGGTATTGGTGTAAGCGGACTTGATGTTACATCTTTCGCAACAGCTGGTAAGGCTATGTCTGATATTCAGGGAGCTATTTCTACAGTATCTGCACAGCGTTCTTACTTAGGAGCTCTTCAGAATCGTCTGGAGCACACCATCTCCAACTTGGATAACATTTCTGAGAATACTCAGTCTGCTGAATCTCGTATCCGTGATACAGATATGGCTGAAGAGATGGTTACATATAGCAAGAATAATATCCTTGCTCAGGCAGGACAGTCTATGCTTGCTCAGGCTAACCAGTCTACTCAGGGTGTATTATCTCTGTTACAGTAATCTGTATTACAAGCAATTTAAAAGCCGGCAGTTTTATACTGCCGGCTTTTTTCATGATAATAGAATGTTCGCGGAGCGCGCATTCTATTATTTACTCTATAGGGAGACAATTTTGATATGAATCAGACGGAATTGATGCAAAGTGTCTCTGATACGGCAAAGATGCTGTATCAGAACCGGGAACATGATGGATTAGAACAGGCAGAGATTATTATAAAGGTTCTTCAACAGTTGGTAGAAAAACAGTCTGGGGAGCAGATGCAGGCAGCAGGCGCATTTTCTGTTGCAATGATGCGGGAATTGATGGAAGCATATCAAAACAGTGATGTGATGGGAGTGGCAGACTGCCTCATGGAAAAAGCAGCGTTATTTATCCCGTTCTATTTTCAGGAAAATGATTAGGGCAGAAGGGAAATAGAGAAGATGGATTTATTTGAAAAGAACATGTCCGCATTGGAAAAGAAAAATAAGGAATATGCAGATGAAATAAGGAAAATTACGATAGATAAAATCTCCGACCGGATTGTGGTGAGTGAGGCATCAAATGGGATGCAGATTGTTTCAGTGCAGGAAAAAGGGCATCTTTGGAACTTAAACAGTCGGTTTGACCCGGAACTTGCAGCAGAACTTTACTGGGAACGTTATGAGATTCCGCTTTACGGAATCTATTTTCTATATGGATGTGCAGATGGACGGCACTTAAAACAATGTCTGGAGAAATGCGATGATACAAACCGCGTGATTATTTGTGAACCGGACATGGAAGCATTTTCAGCGGTATGCCATTTCCTGGATTTGACAGGGCTCTTTAAGGATGACCGTACTTACTGGTATTTTCCGGAAATAAGAGAGGTTGATATCCAGCATATTGTAGATGAGGTGGTCAGTTATTCTCAGACAAAATTATTGGAATTTTGTATTTTGCCGGGCTATGATGTCCGTTTCCCTGAAAAATGTCAGCGGTATATGGACATGGTCTTAGGAAAAGTGGAATCACTGATGGCCATTAAAGCCACCTATCTCGGATTTAACCGTATGATTCCGAGACATACTTTGTTCCATATTAAAAATTTAATATATAATTGCAATATTGAACAGATAAAGCGGAAACTGAAGGAGTATGATATTTCAGGGATTCCGGCAATTATCGTATCGGCGGGACCGTCATTGGATAAAAATGTGCAGGAGCTGCGGAAAGCACAGGGGAAAGCGTTCATCATTGTGGTGGATGCAGCATTGCGCACACTTTTAAAGGCGGGAATCCGTCCGGATATTGTGTATACAATCGACCCGGAATCACCGGACAGGTTCTTTGAAAATCTGAACCTGGACGGATTACTTTGGGCATGCTCAAGAATTGCCCGGCCGGAAGTAATCAAACAGTATGCAGGGAAAATCTTTTATAACGGGTTGTTCTGGGGAAAATGGAATGCAGAAATCAGCGAAGAACTGGGATATATTTTTCCTTGGCTTATGGTGGGAGGCTCAGTTACCTCCGAGGCATTCCAGTTTGCGGCATATATTGGCTTTAAGAAAATGATTCTTGTGGGGCAGGATATGGCATTCACCAATGGAATTTCCCATACAAAGGGTATTGAGCAGGCATTTGGCGACAATAACGAGTACATTGAAAGCCGTCTGCTGATGGATGTGGAGGGGAATGATGGAACTATGCTCAAAACCGACTACCAGATGTATATATATAAGCATTGGTTTGAAAATCTGTTTCTTGCCAATAAAGATAATTATGAAGTGATTAATGCAACCGAGGGTGGTGCCAAAATCAAAGGAACAAAAATTGCAGCTTTAAAGGATACTATTGCAGTGGAATGCCAGAAGAAACTGGATATTTACGGTATTTTGGAAGAAATTCCACCAATGTTTGACAGGGAGCAGCAGGAACGCCTGCTTGGAAAGCTGAAAAATATGCCTGATGAAGTAAAAAAATTTCAAAAACACCTTGATGAAGTGATTTCAAAGCAGGAAAAACTTTTAAAGCAGATTGAAAATAATGAGATTTCGCAAAAGGAGCTTGTCAGACATCTAAGAGAATTAATCCGCCAGAATGAAGAAATCAACAAAGAACCGATGCGGGACATGGTAATTCTCTATGCGCAGAAGGAAGAATATCAGGTTGGGGAGGATGTCTATCAGGCAGACCTTGGACCGAAGGAACTCGTGGAAAAGAGCCTTCTGCTTCTGCGCGGATATCAGAATGGCTTCCAGCTCTTTGAGGAGGACATTGAAGATTACATTATGAAAGATTAGTCGGACAAAATTTGAAGGATTGATGTTACACGATGGCAGAACGTATGGCGTTCTGCCATTTTGCCGAGTGCATTTGCGGCAATTTGCTGTCGTTCTTTTTCATGGGACAGATAATAATCAATTTTCCGGATAAAATCATCATCACTTTCATAGAAAACAAAGTCTTCTCCGGGAACGAATAAATCAAGCAAATCTTCCTGATAGTTCGTAAGCAGAAAGCCGCCGCTTCCTAAAATGTCCATACAGCGAAGCGGGATACCGGTGTGAATGCTTTTTAAACTTATATTTAAGTTGATACGGCTATGTCTGAAGATAAGTGGCATTGTGGAATACCAGTCCACAGGTCCCATAAACTGTGCATGGGGAAGTTCGGGAACTGGGTTATGCGTGTATAACTTTAACGAAAAACGATCAGAAGCCTGCTTTAACAGGGCGAGTCTTTCTCGCGCAGTAATCTTTCGGCAAAGAAAATAATTTGCATATACATAGGCGGCAGATTCAGTGCCGTCTGACATTGGAGTATAAGGTGCTGCTTTCTGTAAATCGGCAATAATGTCCGGAGTCAGCAGATCTTCCAGAAAAAAACTGCCATAGACATTCTGTTGTGCGTGCATGATGGCATCCAGGTAGCCGCGGGTAAAGTCAGAGATAGTTTCTAACCGGTCAAAAAAATTGTGATCTTCGTTGTAGAGTGAACCTACAAAAGAAACGTCGGCGGAGAGCTTTTCTGTCAGTGCATCCGGGCAGACCATGGCAGAGAGACGGGATACATTTGCTGCAAGTGGAAGATAATATACGGTATCAATACCAGCATTTTTGAAGGTAAGGTAAACTGACTTATCAAACAGAAAAACGTAGTTGCATGAATTGATCAAGGTATAGGAATAAAGAGCAACTAATGGGCTGTCATAGATATAGGAGACATACTTGATGTTGTGGTTCTGACAGCATGCAGAAAGAATCGGGGAATAATTAAAAGAAAATACAAACGCATAGGATGCATTTGTAAGTGCAGCAGCAAATGCTTCTTCAAATTCTTTGCTGTGCCGTTCTTTATAATCTTTGTGGTAAAAAAGGTCACAGGTAATCTGATTCGCTTCAAACGCATCAATCATATCCTGTTTAGCAAAAGCAGGGGAGTCAAGAAATAATATTTTCATAAGTAGCCTTTCTAAAACGCATCTAATCCATAAGCCAGAGATATCATTTGCAGCAGACGCTCCGGATAATTATGGTATTTTTCGAGAGCAAGATAACCGTTGTGTGCAATTTCTTTTCGGTCGTTTTCGTGTGTCAGGTAATATTCTGTCTTAGAGAGTAAATCATCTTCTCCGGTATAACATTCCAACTCTTGTCCCGGAGTAAAATAATCCGTTAGTTCCGACTGATAATTCGTCAGCAAAAAACCTTCGCAGGCGAGCACATCAAACAGGCGTAATGGCAGTCCTGTCTGGATGGACTTGGCAGTAGGGTTTAGATTAATCTTGCTGAAGTGGAAAATAAGCGGCATTTCTGTCAGTGTTTTTGCAAGTCCACAGTTGTGGACAGAAAGTCCGGTCGTGTCGCTTGCGGTGTATAAGTTTACGGAATATTTGGAGCCAAGCGTCTGCATTAACCAGAGCCGCTCCATAGCAGTCACCTTTGCACCAAGGTATAACTGCGCCATTGTGGCGCGGTCATTCCGGCGGAAGCCGGTCGGCGGAGTATAAAAACCTTCTAGAGAATTACGAAACTCTTCTACGATGGAATCCGGCAGGATTTCCTCAAGAAAATTATAACCGTAGACCTTTAACTGGGCTGCCATAATGCCTTCCAGATAACCAGTAAGGTATCCTGGTTCTTTTTTTAGACGGTCATAGGGACATTTTTCAGTATAGAGTGAACCCACAAACGAGATATCACCGGAAAAACGGGAAATATCATCATCCGTGGCAGAAGATATCACTTTTTTCCAGCGCGTTGGATTGCTTGCCAGCGGCAGATGAAAAATGCAGGAAGGGTTGTAGCGGGAAAATTCGTTATACTGCGCGCGGTCAAAGAGAAAAATCCGATTCCACGGATTGCGGATGGAATCGGAATAAAGTTCCATGACCGGACTGTCCACGGTCCAGCAGAGATAGCGAATCTGAAAAATGTTGCAGACTTCTGAGATAAAAGGGTAGAAGTTGATGCTGAAAACAAAATCATAGCTTGCCTTTTGAAGTGCTTCATTTAAAAGTGCAACACCTTCAGAGGGAAGTAACTTTTTGTTGTAAATTTCCTCTGTGATTGTGACAACTTCATTTCCAAGTTCGCAGAATCCATCGATAATATCTGGTTCACATATGCTTCCATAGCGGTAAAATAATATTTTCATGAAAAATTCCTTTAATCCTGTCTGTTTGCAAATTGAATATAGTTATTATATACTAATAAACAAAGCATTTCTACCTAAAAGGTTATGATTATAGGTGAAAAGTTCGATATAAATAATATCATGACAGCAGGATGCTGTAAGAGAAAGCAGGAGGCTTAAAATATGTTAAATGGAAAGACAATCCTTGTAACAGGGGGAACAGGTTCTTTCGGAAACCAGTTTGTAACGTATGTTTTAGAAAATTATGATCCGAAGAAAATTATTATTTATTCCAGAGATGAATATAAACAGTTCATCATGGCGAATAAATTCAAAAAATATGGTGATAAGCTGAGATTTTTTATTGGCGATGTTCGTGATAAAGAAAGATTATACAGAGCTTTTGACGGCGTGGATTATGTGGTTCATGCAGCTGCATTAAAACAGGTTCCAGCCTGTGAATACAATCCGATGGAAGCTGTGAAAACCAATATTGACGGTGCAATGAATATCGTGGATGCAGCACTTGACTGTGGTGTGAAGCGAGTAGTTGCATTGTCTACGGACAAGGCAGTAAACCCTATTAACCTTTACGGGGGTACAAAACTTGTTTCTGATAAGCTGTTTATTGCAGCAAATGCATATGCGGGAATGAAGGATGTATGTTTTTCAATTGTACGTTATGGAAATGTTGCTGGAAGCCGTGGCTCTGTTATTCCATTTTTCCGTAATATCGTAGCAAACGGTGGAAAAGAGCTTCCGATTACTGACTACCGTATGACACGTTTCTGGATTAGTCTTGACGAGGGCGTTCAGCTTGTCATTAAGGCACTTTCAGAGGCAAAAGGTGGAGAAACCTTTATTTCCAAGATCCCTTCTTTTAAGATTACAGACCTTGCACAGGCAATTTTGCCGGGATGTGAAATGCCAGAGGTTGGTATCCGTGAGGGTGAGAAACTTCATGAGATTATGGTAACAAGAGAAGATTCTATGATGACTTATGAATATGATAAACATTTTATTGTATATCCACATTTTGACTGGTGGGATAATTCTAAAATACAGCCGGGCGGAAAGAAAGTTGAATCAGGATTTGAATATAGCTCGGGAAAAAATACAGAGTGGCTGTCAGTAGATGAGATTGCAAGACGGTTAAAGGATGTGAAAGAACATTGAAACCACTCATTTCAGTGATTATCTGCTGCCACAATGTGGCAGATTTTCTGCCGGACTGTATGACATCGCTTGCCAACCAGACTATTGGAATAGAGAAATTACAGCTTATTTTTGTGGATGACGCATCAGATGATGGAGGAGAGACATGGAATTGTTTACTGGAGTTTGAGAGTCATTATCCCGAGCAGGTAACCGTAGTACATCTTGATGAAAACATACGTCAGGGTGGAGCGCGCAACGTGGGGTTGGAATATGCGCAGGCAGACTATATTGGCTATGTGGATGGAGATGACTGGCTGGAGTCGGCCATGTATGAACGGTTATATCAATGTATGAAAGAATATAATTGTGATATCGTGGACTGTAGAATGATGATGGACTATCCTAATGGTCGGACTTATATATACCATAAGATGCCGAATCGTCTTGATGCTGAAGAAAAAAGTATCATGGAAGGTGGAACGCATTGGATTGACAGATTCGGAGAGGAAGGATATGGCGGAGGTGTTGTTACTGGACTTTATAAAAAAGAACTGCTATTGAAAAGCGGAGTCAAGTTCCCAGAGAAAATCCTTTATGAAGATAATTACTGGGTAGCGATATTAATGTTGTATGTAAAACGTTATTTTCATCTGGCAGAGGATTTGTACCATTATCGTCAACGTGAGGATTCCACAGTACATAAGAAAAATGCAATGCATCATGTAGACCGCCTTGCAATAGAGGAAATGAAATTAAAGACATACCATGATTTGCATATATATGAAAGGTACCGTGAAATTATAGAACAAGATTTTTTAAGAGAATATTATTGCAGAACACTTCTTACGATACTTGTAAAATATGACAATCCTCCGTATGATGTGTTTTGTCATATGAACAGACGGGTGATGGAGCTGTATCCAGACTACAAAAAAACAGAACTGGCACAGAATGAAGGCATAGGGAGGATATTGCTTGGACTGATTGATCGTGATCTGGATGAAGTGCAGTTTATGGAAATCAAAAAAATAATTTTATCCTATTATGGAAGATAGAAATGACATCAGGAGGAAAAAGAATATGATTCAGTATTGTAAAAGATGCTGCTTACCAAGCACAAAGCCGCATTTATCATTTGATGAGGAAGGTATCTGTAATGCCTGCCGTAACTATGAGAACCGTAAGAATGTAGACTGGGATGAGCGTAAAAAAGAATTGATGGAGATTCTTGACCGTTATCGTTCTAAAGACGGAAGTAACTGGGACTGCATTATTCCGGTCAGTGGTGGAAAGGACAGCACCTATCAGGTTATCACTATGTTAGAACTTGGAATGAATCCACTCTGTGTAACAGCGACAACCTGTGACCTCACTGATATCGGAAGAAGAAATATCGAGAATATCAAAAAAATGGGTGTTGATTACATCGAAGTAACCACTAACCGTGTGGTACGTGCGAAGTTAAACCGTATCGGACTGACAGAGGTTGGTGATATTTCATGGCCGGAGCATGTAAGTATTTTTACCGTCCCGGTGAGAATGGCGGTGAATTTCAATGTACCGCTTATCATCTGGGGAGAAAATTCCCAGAACGAGTACGGCGGACCGGCAGCAGCCGTTGAGAATAATGTTCTTGACCGCAGATGGTTAGAGGAGTTTGGTGGTATGCTTGGACTTCGTGTTAACGATCTTGTGGGACAGGAAGGAATTACAAAGAAAGACCTGATTCCATTTACCTATCCGACAGATGAGGAATTAAAACGTGTTGGTGTGACCGGCATTTTCCTTGGATACTACATCCCATGGGAAGGTTTACATAATGTACTTGTGGCAAAAGCGCACGGATTTGAAAGCTGGGGCAAGGTTGTAGAAGGCGATTACGATGATTATGAGAACCTTGACAATTATCAGGCTGGTATTCATGAATATTTCAAGTATCTGAAATTTGGTTTTGGACGCTGCTCTGACCAGGCATCCATGCACATCCGCCGCGGACGTATATCAAGAGAAGAGGCAATGAAAACGGTAAAGGAGCGTGATGGCGCATTCCGATGGACTTACCTTGATAAGAAGCTTGAAGATATCTTAGAACCAATCGGTGTGACAGTAGACGAGTTTATCAAAATCTGTGATGAATTTACGAACAAAAAACTGTTTTTGACTGATAAAAACGGTAAGCTGATTAAGGACAAAAATGGTAATCTGACTAAGATTAATTATGACAATGTAGAAGAGGACGAGAACAAATAAATGGAAACTGCGATTATCGACTATGGAATGGGAAACCTGTTGTCTGTACAGCGCGCATTTGAAAAGTGCGGTTCGGATGCAGTTATTATCGACAATCCGTTAGAACTGCGGGATGCAGAGCGTATTGTACTTCCTGGAGTTGGCGCATTTCCGGATGCTATGGACAATCTCCGGAAAAATGGCTGGATAGAGGAATTAAACCGGGCGGTTTTGGAAAAAGAGACACCGATTCTTGGAATCTGCCTTGGAATGCAGCTCCTTGCGGACAAGGGTTATGAGGTGCGGGAATGTGACGGACTTGGTTATATTCCCGGAGAAATTATCCGTTTTACGCAGACGCAGGAAAAGGAACGGATTCCGCATGTGGGCTGGAACGAGATTTTAAAGCGGGAGGAGTCGCCACTTTTTGATGGAATTGCAGACGGTACAAATTATTATTTTGTACACAGCTATCATTTTCGCGTAGCAAATGAAAAAAATATTGCTACAGTGACACCTTACTGCGGAGAATTTGTGTCCTCTGTCATAAAGGATAATATTGTGGGGACACAGTTCCATCCGGAGAAGAGCCAGAAGGCGGGTTTTAAGTTGATTAAGAATTTCCTTAGTATGTAGAAAAAGAGGTCGCAAAATGTTAAAGGTACGTGTGATTCCAACGTTATTATACAAATCAGTGGGACTGGTAAAAGGAGTCGGATTTAATTCCTGGCGTCGGGTGGATACGGTGCTGCCCGCCATCAAGGTTTATAATATGCGTGAGGTGGACGAGTTGATTTTGCTCGACATTGAGGCAACCAATGAAAAAAGAGACCCGGATTACGATGAAATCCGGGATTTTTCACGAGAATGTTTTGTGCCGTTTTGTGTGGGCGGCGGTATTTGTCATATTGACCAGATTAAGAATCTGCTTCGTGCAGGGGCAGATAAGGTTGCAATCAACAGTGCGGCATATGATAATCTGTCTCTGATTACGGAGGGGGCGAAACTGTTTGGCTCACAATGTATTGTGGCAAGCATTGACTGCCGTAAGATTGATGGAGAGTATCATTGTTTTTCTCACAACGGCGCGGTGGATACCGGCTGGCTTTTACAGGACTGGATTGTAAAGGTGGTGGAGGCAGGTGCAGGAGAAATTCTGCTGACTTCTGTGGAACTCGACGGGACGATGGAAGGATATGATGTTGAAATGATAAAAATTGCGACGTCACTTGTGAATGTTCCAGTCATTGCCTCCGGGGGAGCCGGGAACTATGAGCATATGCGCAAGGCGGTGCAGGAAGGTGGTGCTTCTGCAGTAGCGGCAGCGAGCATTTATCATTTTACAGAGCAGACGCCGAAGGAAGCAAAGGAATATCTTGGGGAACACGGAGTTGCAGTGAGAATGATTTAGCGTATCTGCGCAACGAAAAAACGTAAGGGCTGCGGAAGAATTCAACATAGGGAGCGTTTTATAGAAATTGGTTAGACAAAAGGATGGAACATATGCAGAAACTGACACTAACAAGAGCGACAGAAGAAGATTGTCGCTTTTTATATGATTTGCGTAATGAGGAGGATGTCAGAAAAAATTCGTTTCAGACAGAGACATTTTCTTATGAAAGCCATATGGCATGGTATAAGGAGAAACTTGGTGATAAGCAGACGCAAATTTATGTTTTGAAGCTGGATGGAGAGAACATCGGACAGGCTCGTGTGGATTTGCACGGAGTGGATGGAGAAATTTCTTATGCGCTCTGCCAAAAGGCAAGAGGATATGGATATGCTAAATGGATGTTAAGATGCATGGAAGAGAGACTGCGGGAGCAGGCATTTTGCAGAAAAATGACGGCTGAGGTTAAAAGAGAAAATATTGCATCACAGAAGATATTTGAAGGACTTTCATATTCGTCAGTTTCAACGGATTACGGATATATTTATGAGAAGGAAATACCACTTTTTAACATTATTATGTGTACTTATAATTCTGCACAGACAGTGGATACAGCAATATCATCCGTGAAAAACCAGAAGTTTGATGGATGGGAAATGTTAATTCTTGATAATGGCAGTTCCGATGCAACTGTGGAGAAATTGAAACAGTATGAGAGGCTTGATGAAAGGATAAAATGCATATACCGTAAAGACAATATTGGTTGGTGTAAGGGAATCAGTGAGTGCCTGAAAATGTCGGTGGGAAGCTATATGATGTTTCTTGGAGCGGATGATTTTATGACAACAGAACAGACATTGTCAGAGGTAGCAGGGGAAGTTGTTAAGCACCATCCACAGGTTATTTTCACAGGAAGCTATTATGCGAAATATGAGCAAGGTAGATTTCGGATAGTAAATCAGACATTGCCGGAGTATAGGGTGTATAAAGAAAATAGAGACAAACTGACATGTATGGCAGAATTGATGAAAAATGTCTATTACAATTCTGTGATGCACTACGTGAAAATCGACTTTTTAAAAGAAAATGGGATTGATTTCTATTATCCATTTTATGGGGATTGCCAGGGAATGACGGAAGCAATCGTGAGGGCAGAAAAAATTGTGGTTATGAGTCAGCCGGAGTACGTATTGACACTAAATACATCGCAATCGTCAAAAAGATGTGGATATAATCATGATGAGAAACGTCAGTGGGATAGCATAAAAGCAATTATACCAGATAAGTTTGATGCAAAAGATATCAGAATTCAATATATAGCAAGACGGGTGTTAGACAATCTTACAGAGATGTATCAGAATATCGCGCTTGGAGAACCTCTTTGTGACAGTTATATGAATGCAATAGAAAAGAGTTTGCCGGAACGTTTTGCACGTGTAGAAGAAATGATTTCTACACAGGAGATGGGTGAGATGATCAATTATGCCGGACGGGAAGAGTATGCGGAGTGCCTTATCGGGGCTGCGGGAGTAAATTACTGGATTTGTAAGAAAAATAAGATGTTATTAGACGAAATTTGCCGTAACAGTAAGTGGTTGGCGGAATTTGTGGAAGCTGCAATGGAAATGGATGAGACGGCGGGCATGGTCGTATGGAAAAAACAGTTTGACAGAGATGCGGGTGAGAGGCTGTTACAGATTTGTCAGAATCCGTGGAATCGTTTTAAAACAGGTGTTGAGTTACTGTTAAAAGACGATGTCTGGTATGAAGACACCAGAATAAGGGAGAAACTGTGCGAAGTAAAAGAAAGTGGTGTGATATATGCAATGCACAGTTTCACTTAATCGGTATAAATATTACAGAATGCCTGATTTTTTCAAAAGAAGCTCATACTGGTCAAGAATGTGATAGAGCTGAGCGTTTTCCTGCTGCAGCTCACTGACATAAGTATTGACAGTAGAATCCATCATAATCTCACGCATGGTATCTTCCATGATTTCATGATAAAAAGGTGTTTTGGATGCGTAGTCCCACCAGAGCTGTTCAATATCACAGTGCAGAAAATTTCCCTGCCAGGGTTTTGCGGTTGCGTAATGGATAACAGTTGTATTTTGTTTTACATCCTCGTAATGTAAGCCTTTATCAGTATAGGCACGTCTTGCATAGAGATTGTACTGCATGGAATCAAAAAACAATACGTCATTCCGATGGCAATAATTTAAAAGATCCTGGTCAGGAAACTGGATTTTATAGTTTAATTCCCGGACAGTGTCCATATAGCGGTTGAAATTGTATTCGCCACGCAGTGCAGAAAGGTCAAACAGAGTAAGACCAGCGTTAAAGTAAGTAAACCCTTCAGGGATTACGTCACGGAAAGTATCATCCCGATAGTCGCCGAATGGAGCTTTACAGATAAAATCACGGCAGGCGGCAAGGCGTTTTCCATGTAAATCGCAGTAATAAAAGTCCTCGATGGAACGGTTTATGATCATATCCGAGTCGATATAAAGGGCACGATCGGTACTTCCTGGGAGCGCATCAAGGATTGCCAGCCGGAAGTAGGTCTCGATACCCCAGGAGTTGGAGGCACGGACATCTGACGGTGGCAGCAGTTCTTCAGTCAGTCTGCAGTAGTGAAAAGTGACAGGATAGCTCTCGGAAAGCCTGCTAAATATAAGCTCGTCCTCTGCAGTAAGGTCGCAGTGCAGGATATAGACATCAACCGGATCGGGATTATTTAGAAGCAGGGAAGTAAGCATGATATAGGAATAGCGGACGTAGCGTCTGTTTACAGCAATTACGATATTCATTGGATTTCGTTTCATGTGCACCTCGCGAATAGTTTGATATCTATTTTATCGGAGAAATAAAGAAAATATTTAGAGGGGGCGTCCTATGGACAGAAAAATCAAGGTTCTTTTTGTATTTACCGCAAATCAGTATAATGTATTAAATGAGATGCTCTGGAAACTGGCGGATTGCCTGGAACAGAAGCATGGATATATGGTGGGAAAATATCGGTTGGACGATTATGAGAAAATATGCGGATACGAGTGGGATGTTGTTTTCTGTGGGCAGGCGATTGAATTTTCCCGGTTGCAGAAAGCGGATGGAAGAGTACATATGACCTGGTTTGTGGATCATCCGCGCTATCTGTTTCCGAGGATTCTTCCATATGAACAGAAGGAGAATGTCTGGATTGGTTGTGTGGATCGTAGACATATGGAATTTTTAAGGAGATATTATGGAATTCAAAATACATTTTTTGCCCCACATTTTGGATGGAAAGCGAAAAAACTTTTGGCAGAACCAAAGGTTTCTTATCAAGACCGGAAATATGAACTCTTTTTCCCGGCTTCTAATGTGAGATGGGAAGAAGATGTTGCGTATCGCTATCTAGGTTTGACCGGGGCACTTCGCACGATTGCGGAAGAAACAATTCGGTTCCTTTTGGAACATACAGAATTTTGTTTGGAGGAAGCGATGGAAGCAGTGCTGACGCGGTATGGCGAGACGGAGGTACTTGAGCTGTCAAAAGAGTGTCTTGAGGCAGCAGGGGAATATATTGATTTTTATGTAAGGATCCATGCGAGAAATCAGGTGATCCGGTCGCTGCTAAATGCGGGAATGACGGTTACGGTATGCGGAAGAAACTGGAGTGAATTTCCGAAAAATGAGATGGAAAAAACACATTTACAGATTCTTGGCGAAGAACTTCCATATGAGGAAGTGATCGAGGTGATGGCGGACAGCAAGGTGGTATTAAATGTGATGCCGTGGTTTAAGGACGGAAGTCATGAACGGATTGCGATGGGAAGCATGAATGGAGCAGTCTGTGTGACGGATGCGAGCAAATATGTCCACGAAATCTGGGGCGAAACAGGAGTGGTTTATTATGACTGGCGTAAGCCGGACGAGCTTGTTAAAAAACTGCGAAAATTATCAGAAAACAAAATAGAGGCAGAGCGGATTGCAGCGGAAGGGCAACGGATTGCAGAAGAAAATATGACGGTTGAAACATTTACTGAAATTATAAAAGAAAAAATAGAGTCAGTTTTGAAAAATGCACAGGATAGGGAGGAATAAGCATTGAATGAATTTTTGACACTGATTTGTGATGTGATGGAACATATGAAAATTGGCGGTTTCACTAAATTGCGTGAACTGGAACCGGAATTAAAGAGGCAGTATGATGTATTAGATCAACAGAGTCAGTGGGATTGTCTGGGGGGCGTGGCAGAAGCTATAAAACAAAATAGAAAATTTCAAATGCTGCTGTTTTCATACCTACTGAGTGCACTTAGAGATGAAAAAGTGGAATATTTTATAGAAAATCTGTTGATAGAAGAAAGTACACCACTTTTGAGCAGAATAAATACCATCCGTCAGCTCTGGAAAGCAGTTTTCAGTTTCCCGATGGTTACAGATGAAAAGCGTCATTATATCATTCAAAATAGCATTTATATAGATTTGATAGCACAGATTCGAAAAGAACTTAATATGAAATTGCAATATGTTCCATTTGCACAGAGAAACAAAAAAAGAGTTGTACTTATGATAGAACCTCTTCTGAGTGAAGTTCATGCGCCGACTCAAAAAATGGTAAATATTTATTGCTGGTTACAAAAGCTGGGATATGAAGTTTATGTATATGCCACAAATATGAGACAAATAGAGATTTCAGAGTATTGGAATTGGTATAACTCCCTGGTGGATGTATGCTGTTATCCGGAAACGGGGAGGATGGAATTAAAACTTTTAGGGGTACATATAAAAGGATACAACCTGAATTATACAGAAGAGAATTATTTTGAAGAATTGAAAAATGCAATACATGATATTAAAGAATATAACCCGGCATTTATACTGACGGTTGGAGATTCTAATATCCTGGCAGATCTATGTGGGAATTTTACGACGGTCTGTGCGATGGCATGTGTGAATCAGCCGGCTCAGACGGCTTCGTCTGTGATTGTAAGATACTTTCGATGTACGGAGGAAGAAAATAGAAAATATTTAGAATGGACCAGATCAGACCAGAAAATATTTGAAATGGTTTGTGTGGATGAACTGAATGCAAATGTAGAAAGTGGTGTCGATAGAAAAGATTTTGGAATTGCGGAAGATAAATTTGTAATTCTGATTGCAGGTAATCGTCTGGATACAGAAGTGACCGAAGAAGTAAAGCGGGTATTTCAAACGATTTTAGAACAAAATGAGGTGCTGTTTGTTTTTATCGGAGATTGCCCGAAACTTGAAAATGAGTTAGCAAAAGAGGCAGAACATTACCGCTTTTTTGGTGCAGTGAATGATTTTAAAGGGATCATGAGGATTGGAAATCTCTTTTTAAATCCGCCGAGACAGGGAGGAGGAACTGGAGCATTTTATGCGGTGGAAATTGATGTCCCGGTATTGACTCTGCCAGATTGTGATGTGGCACAGGTGGGGGAGGCATTTACCTGTGAAAAATTGTGGGATATGCCGGAAATCGTAAACCGTTACATTCATGATGCTGCATTTATGGAACAACAGAAGGGAAATTGTAGAAAGAGTGCGGCAGCTATCTATGGAGTAGACAGCCTTGGAAATATCAAAAATTTTTGCAAAGAATTGCAGGAATATATTATAGAAAACGAGAATAACAGGGAAGGTTAGAGAAAACAGAGGAAGAAAGATGGATGATAAAATACTTGTAACACAAAGCTCAATGCCTCCATTTGAGGAATACATGGAAATGATAAAGCCACTCTGGGAAAGTCATTGGCTGACTAATATGGGGGATTACCATAAACGTTTGGAAGATGAATTGAGAACTTATCTGAAAGTGCCGGAGATATCGTTGACGGTAAATGGGCATATGGCATTGGAATTGGCGCTTCAATCATTAAATCTTCCAAAAGGTGGTGAAGTAATTACGACACCATTTACCTTTATTTCTACTACTCATGCGATTATACGCAATGGACTCGTACCGGTGTTCTGTGATGTGAAGGAAGATTATACTATTGATGAGAGCAAGATTGAGGAACTCATTACGGAACATACTGTCGCTATTGTGCCTGTGCATGTGTATGGAAATATTTGCAATGTAGAAGAGATTGAGCAGATTGCATACAAGTATGATCTGAAAGTTATTTATGATGCGGCACATGCATTTGGAGAAACTTATCAGGGAAAAGGGGTTGGAAGCTTTGGCGATTTATCGACGTTCAGTTTTCATGCAACAAAAGTATTCCACACGATAGAAGGGGGCTGTGTTTGTTCGAAAACGAGAGAACAGTATGAAAAGCTGTATAATCTCAAAAATTTTGGAATACGGAATGAAGAATTAATCGTTTCTGTAGGGGCAAACGCTAAGATGAATGAATTTCAGGCAGCAATGGGACTGTGCAATTTAAAATATTTGCAGCAGAATATTGAAGCTAGAAAAAGAGTTGTGGAACGTTATTGTGAAAATTTTTCGGGAGAGACGAAGCTTCGGTTGAATCAGTATCAAAAAGGCGTAGAGCCGAATTATGCTTATATGCCGGTATTGTTTGAAACGGCAGAATTACGTGATAAAGTATATACAGGACTGCGACAGAAAAATATTTTTTCAAGAAAATATTTTTATCCGATTACTGCGGATGCAGCCTGCTTTAGGAACAAATACAAAAAGAATGATTTAGAGCAAGCGAGAGATTATTCTAACAGGATTCTTGTTTTACCGTTGTATGCCAGCCTGCGGATAGAACAGGTGGATATGATCTCTAAGGCGGTTCTTGAGATACAAAAAGAGGGATAAAGTGTGAAATTCCTTTTGGTATTGAAATGGAGAATGTGATGAAAGTTGGAATTATGCAGCCGTATTTTTTGCCGTATATTGGATACTGGCAACTTATGAATGCGGTAGACCGATATGTAATTTATGATGATGTTAATTTTATTAAGGGTGGTTGGATTCATAGAAACCGTATACTGCTTGGAGGAGAGGCAAAATATATAAATGTGCCGATGCTTGGAGCGAGTTCTTTTAAAAAAATTAATGAGATAAGGGTTCATCATGAAATAGCGCTTGAAAATAAAAACTTAAGGATGCTTGAAAATGCATATGGAAAAGCACCATATTTTCAGGAGATATTTCCGATATTAGAGAGGATAATCCGAAATCCAGAGGAATCACTTGCATTGTATTTGGCGGATTCTATCCGTGAGATTCATGATTATCTGGAAATGAAATCAGAACTTGTTTTGTCATCTGATTTGAAAAAGGACTGTAGCAAACGTGGACAGGAAAAGGTACTGGAAATTTGTAAGTTGCTGCAGGCAGATACCTATTATAATGCAATTGGTGGTCAGGCACTTTATTCTTTTTCTGATTTTAAAGAGAATGGGATTACGCTTAAATTTTTAAAGACCGGAGAAATAAAGTATCAGCAGTTTGGAGATAAATTTGTTCCGGGACTTTCCATAGTAGATGTGTTAATGTTTAACAGTAAAGAAGAAGTTCGTAAACAATTACAGAATTATACGCTGGTGCAGGAAGAAGAATGAGAGAATTTGGCGGATATATTGAAATAGAACATTACAAAGGAAATGAATATCACACAGAATGTCTGGCATTAAACAATGGCAGAAATTGCCTGAGATATCTGATCCGTACGAGACGGATACGAAAAATAATGCTGCCGTATTTGCAATGCCGGGTGATTGAAGAGGTATGTAGGAGAGAAGGCGTACAGATACAGTGGTATGAGGTAAAGTCGTTTGAAAAACCTTATCAGGGGGAATATCCGGAGGAGGATGTTTTTTTATATCTTATCAATTACTATGGACAGCTTGAGAAGAATTATGTGGAAGAATTGTTTGCTGGGCATAAAAGAATCATTGTAGATAATGCGCAGGATTTTTTCTGTAAGCCAATAGATGGTGTGGATACAATTTATACCTGCCGGAAATTTTTTGGAGTGCCGGACGGTGCATATTTATATACGGATGTGCAAGCGAAAATTACCTTACAAGCAGATTTCTCTTATGACAGAATGGAATTTTTGCTTGGAAGATATGAATGTGGTGCAGAGAAGTTTTACCAGAATTATCAGGAGAATGAAGCGTGGATGGACAAGCAGGAGCTGTTTGCAATGTCGGCACTGACACATAACATCTTACGAAGCATTGATTATGAAAGAGTAAAGAAAACACGTACCAGTAATGCAAAGAGACTAGATGCAGGGTTGGGTGAAAAAAATCTTTTGATGGTAAAGAATATGACAGGTGCTTATTTATATCCTTATTTTTGTGCTGATGGGGAAAGGCTTCGAAGAAAATTAATTGAACGCAAGATTTTTGTGCCAGTTTTATGGCAGAATGTGTTAGAAGATTGTGAAATACATACTGCGGAATATAACTATAGTAGAAATGTGGTGCCGCTTCCTTGTGACCAGAGATACACGGAGAATGATATGGATGAAGTAATAGCGGTGGTCAAAGAATTGGAGGAAAGGTAGAATGAAAAAAATTATTATTTTTGGGGCGACGGGAAATGTAGGGTCTTATGTTTTGAAATATGCGAGAGAATATTTTAATCCAGAAGAATATGAGGTAATTGCATCCGGAAGACGTAGAACGGATTTTTTCGAAAAACAGGGAATTCCGTATTATTCTGTGGATATTTCTCGTGAGGAAGAGTTTGAGAAACTTCCGAAAGAGGATGTGTATGCGGTAATTTATTTAGCTGCAGTCATTCCTTCTTACATGGAGGAGTACAATCCGGAGAGTTATATTAAAACGAATATAGTTGGAACATACCATGTGTTAGAGTATTGCAGACGTGTTCATGCAGACCGGATATTGTTTTCCACGACGGTGTTTGATATTTCACTTTTTGCAACGGACGGCACAGTTTTAAAGCCGGATTTGCCATACAATTTCAGTTATAAGGGAGACCATGCAGTCTATGTTATTACGAAAAATACAGCGATTGAACTGTTAGAACATTATCATCAGGAATATGGTTTGAAAAAGTTTGTTTTCCGTTTCCCGACAATCTACAGTTATAGCCCATATCACTATTATTTTCCGAATGGTAAAAAGACATTGCGTCCGGTATACCGCATGATTGAGCTTGCTATGAAGGGAGAACCAATTGAACTGTGGGGGAATCCGGACTATTCTAAAGATATGGTGCATGTTTATGATTGTGCTCAGATGCTTTGCAAGGCGGTAGAAGCAGACCGTGAAGAAGGTTTTTACAATGTGGGTACCGGAATTCCAGTGACGTTAAAGGAACAGATCGAGACAATTATTGAAGTGTTTTCACCAAAGGATCATCCATCCCAGATTGTATACAGACCTGATTTGCCAGCATCAGGGGGATTCCTGATGGATGTCGAAAATGCGAAAAAAGAGCTTGGATATGAACCACAATACGATTGCAGAAAATTATTTGAAGATTATAAGGCGGAAATGAAAATCAATCGTTTTAAGGAATTAAGGAAGCAGGATTAGAGGAAAACTATTATGAAACAGACAGAGCCGGTCAGCATCATATTGCCGACTTACAACCGGGCAAATCAGATTGGAAAAGCAATTGAAAGCGTGCTTGCGCAGACCTATGAAGACTTTGAGCTGATTGTTGTGGATGATGGCTCTACGGATGAAACAGAGAAAGTGGTTACTTCGTATAAGGACTGCAGAATTCGTTATCACCGGATGCCGGAAAATGGGGGACAGTCAAGGGCTAGAAACTGCGGAATGAAACTGGCACGCTATGATTATCTGGCATTTGAGGACAGCGATGATTTGTGGCGTCCGGGAAAATTAAAAGCACAGATGGAAGCAATGCGTAATGCCGGGACGAATGTGGGGATGGTTTACCATAAGTTCCGCTACGATCTCGGAGCAGGGAGAGGCATGGTGCTCCCGGATGAAAAAATTCCATATGAAAAGAAAAGCGGGGATATCTATGCACAGCTTTTGTGGGACAATCTGGTAGGAATTCCGACAATGTTGTTAAAGAAGGAATGTGTTGAGGCAGTCGGGGGACTTGATGAATCGTTACGATGTCTGGAAGATTATGATTTTGCCTTGCGGATTGCAAAAAAATATCAGGCGATTTTTCTGGATGAGATATACCTTGATGCCAGTTACTCGGTTTCGGGAGTATCAGGCGGTGACAGTGGACAGTATCTCATCGCAAGCTGTCTGCTGCTTGCAAAGTATAAGGCAGACTATCTTGCGACCGATACTTTTAATCACAGAGTAGAAATTATTTTACGGGATGCCGGGCGGCTTGGTGCCACGGAACAGATTGTGGAACTGTTAGAAAAAGTATTGCAAATGTAAGGATTAATTTACACACCAGTCATCTTTAGAGTAAGGAGCCTTTGACATTGCCCAATCAAACGGGACGTCGGCACTGCAGTAGCGGCAGGATTCCATTGGTGTAATCAGACGTTTCTGGATTTCCCAGCCGGTGAGTCCGGGTTCGTACAGGTCGATGCCCTCTTCCTCTGGAAGGTTTTCATGGAAATAGTCGTTAAAGTAGTGAACAACGAAAGGCTGGCAGCATGCCGCCATTTTACCCTTTGCGAGAAACGTACAGTTTCTGCGGATACAGTTTGCAAAGACCTGTTCCTTATCGGAGTCCCCCTGCGGATTTAAATACTTGGAAAAACACTCTTTTCCTTCACGCAGATCAGCGGAGAGGGCATGTGCCTGGATAAAAGAAATAATTTTATCACGGTCAAGGCAGGTATAGTCTGAAATGCTGATGTGTACACGATTTTCTTTGATCATCTGAATGACTTCTTCCTTTAAGGAGAGAAGAAGCAGTCCGTTTGTGACAATAATCAGATTCGTATAGGGAAATGCTTTGCGTACAGTGTTGATGTAGACACCGATTTCCGGATTTAATAACGGTTCGCCTCCGAGCAGATAAAAATCATGAATCTGCGAGAAATAGCCGGTAAGCTGCTGAAGGTCGCGCACAAACTGTTCTTTATCCGGAAAGACAGGCTGTGGCACGAGGTTGGAAAAATGGCTGCATCCCTTGCAGTTTAAGTTGCAGTGGTCGGCAAGGTGAAATTCAAGCTGCATCAGCTCTGGGAGTACTTCTTTATAAGGATAAAGAATGGCATCACCGTCAATGGATTCGGAAAGCTCGAGTTTCTGGTAAAGAGTATGTGGAATGACATAGATATTTTCAATGCCAAGTTCTTTTAACAGGCGGAAATAGTAGGGATTTTCCCCTTGAATGTTAATGACGCCGTCAATCTGGTGTGAACGGTAGAGGGCTGCGGTTTCCTCTGGCGTATAGGTCACGGAAGAGGAAGCAAACTGCCCAAGGGAAACGCTCGAAAGTCCGGCGATAAAGATATCCGGCCGGTAGGTCTGAAGTAACTGTATGCTTCTATTCCAGTTTGGAATATCTCCAAATAAAATCAGTTTCATGTAAATTCTCCTGTAAAGTATAAGATATCGATGATGCAGTGATACAAAGTATAAAGTGCATATCTGTATATATCGGAGAAAAGAGCGGAAATGTAAATGGATTTTAGAACATTAAAGAAGAAAAATGATGTAGCCGATATAAAAAAACAGTATGGGACGTTGTAAGGGAGAGATTTATGAAACGGGTTTTAAGACAGGCGGCAGAAGGAATTTCGTTTTTGGAACTTTTGTTAGATGAGACGATCTGCGAGGGAGATATTCTGATCCCAAAAGAACTGATCCTGTTAGCGGGTGGCAGAAATGACCGGCTTCCGGCGAAAAAAAAGTATGAGCTTTTACTTCGGATTGCACAGAGAACGTCATTTGATCTGACAGAGGAGCCGTCCGGGGACATGGGAATGGAACTTTTGACGAATGACACCGCAGAAGAGACGGCAGACGGCTGGAAAACAGACTGTTACATCATCGGAAAATACAGTCAGATATTACAGGAAAATCAGGTGTTTGAAATGGCGGTGGCATCTGTGCTTGAGGAGGCACAAAGCCATGGGCATTATGAGCAGGCGGTTTCCTTTTTGGAGGCAATGATAGGGCATGCGGAATTGTTTTATGAACTTGACGCGCCAACAGAGCCAGTGTTGATTTACAAGGGAGATGATGTGTGCCACAATGTGCTGACCGTGTTTGCAGAACAGTTCGGGGCGGCACTGGGGAGAGCGGGGGCACAGATCATCTGGTATGATATGGCAAACCAGCCGCCAGAGGAACTTTTGCAGTACCGGAACCGGCACTTTAAGGCGGTGATCGGCGTACAGAGTTATCTGTTTTCTGTGAAGATGAAGGATGAGATTCATTATCTGCACGAGACAATTTACGGGCCGAAATTTAACTTCATTTTTGATCATCCGGTGTGGATGAAAAAACATTTGGAACATCAGTATCCTGATTTTTATGTACTCACACATGATGCGGACTATGTGACATTTGTGCAGAACTATTTTAGGAAAAATGCGGTGTTGTTTCCACCAGCCGGGATTGAGCCGACGTGTAAGAACGAGGTCACCAGAAAATATGATCTGACATTCGTGGGAACTTATGGAAATTACTGGAATGAAATATTACTGATTCACCAGATGGAGCGAAAAGAGCGTTTCCTTGCAAACCGGTTTTTGCTTGTGATGCGAAAAAATCCCGATTTGTCTTCGGAGGAAGCGCTGAAAAGAGCACTTACATTTTACGACAGAAGCGTGGACAAAAAGGAGTTCGTGGAAATTTTATATGAACTGCGCCGAGTCATTTACTGCGTGATGCACTATTACAGAGACCGGGTGCTCCGGGTTCTGTTAGACAGCGGACTTACGGTGAATGTGTTTGGTGACAGCTGGCATAACAGTCCGCTTGCGGCTTATGACAATCTGGTGTGTCATCCTGATGTCACAGTGGAGGAGAGTCTTTTGATCTGGCAGCAGTCGAAGCTTTCGTTAAATATTATGTCGTGGCATAAAGCCGGGTTTACCGAGCGGATGGCAAATATTATGCTGGCTGGGGCAGTGCTTGTGACGGACGACACCAGATATCTGAAAGGAAGATATGAAAACGGAAAAGATTTAGTAAGTTTTGGACTTGCGGAGAGGGAGACACTACCGGAGCGGATAAAACGGCTGCTTTCCGATACGGCAGAACGGGTACGGATTGCAGAGAGTGGAAAAGAGAAGACAAAGCAGTTTCATACCTGGGATATTCGGGCAAAAGAATTTTTAGAGTTGCTTGAGACACTGAATAAAAATGGGAGGTAATATAAATACGATGGAAAAATATGAAAAGCGCTTGGACGAGGAACAATGGGGAGAACTTTATAATAAAGAGCAGGCAGAGCAGGTTATTAATGGAATACTGACGGAGCAGGTATTCTGCTGGACTGAGGAGTTATTAAAAATTTCTGCCGAGGGAGACAAGATGTGTGAGGTTGGCTGTGGTTCAGGTCAAAGTGCCGCATATCTGCAAAGGCATGGAAGAAAGGTGACAGCGCTTGACTTCTCCAAAGAATGTGTAGAATTGGTTAATGTGATAAACAGCCACCTGAATCTTGGAATGAATGTGGTCTGTGCGGATGCGACAAAGCCGCTTCCGTTTGCAAAAAAAGAATTTGACTATATTTATCAGTGCGGACTTCTGGAGCATTTCCATACAGATGAGAGAATTGATTTGTTAAAAAACTGGAGCCATTATACGAAACACATGATTTCCATGATTCCGAATGCGGCAAGCATCGCATACCGCACTGGAAAGGCAATGATGGAGCAACAGGGCGTCTGGTCATATGGGTTAGAATTACCGCAGTACAGTCTTGGCAGCGAGTTTGAGCAGGCTGGGATCCACAATGTGAGAGAGTATACGATTGGCGCAGAGCACGCACTTGCATTTCTGCCGGAGGAGCATTATTTAAGAAAAGCATTGCAGCTGTGGCTGCTAGAAAGCAGACAGCTTGGGATGGAGGATATCTGTGGACAGGGGTATCTTCTGGTAACAATTGGGGATTGCGAATAAATAGCAACGTCTTTGGGGATTAAGCTAAGGAAAATGTCACTTTATGCCGATATAATATTTAAAATGTAAAGAGAAAGGAACGCCAAATGGCATTGCTATTGTTGGCAGGGAAAAATCATGGAGGATAACAAAAAAGAGCAGATTGAGGCACTGGAGGTGCTTTTGGAGTTCAATGAACGTCTTGTAAAGAATATGAATATTATTGTGAAGGAATTATCCGGCAAGCGTCTGGATGATACCGATAAATTTTTAAAATCCATTGTAGATGCTATCAACTGGGAAATTCAGGTGGTAAATGGAACCTTGGAAGTGATCAATGACGGAGAGGAACGCCTCGATAAAGAAGCATTTAACAAGGCAGTTTCCGCATTGGCAGAGGCAATCAAGGCAAAGGATGATGCGGCAATGGCAGCGGAGTTCCAGAATGTGATTCCGGTGTTTGAAAAGCTGGGAGAGATTGCTGCGAAAGTAGTAAAATAGAAATTTGAAACTGTCATGTTAGCGCATATACTAATGTGACAGTTTTTTGCTTATAAAAAGCTTTGGAACAGGACGGAGGAGCAAATATGAATCAGAAAAGCCTGGCAATTATCACTGCGCGTGGGGGAAGCAAGCGGATTCCGCGTAAGAATATCAAGGACTTTTGTGGAAAGCCGATTATGGCATATTCGATTGAGGCGGCACTTGAAGCAGGATGCTTTGATACGGTCATGGTGTCGACCGATGATGAGGAAATAGCGCAGATTGCAAAAAAATATGGTGCGGAAGTGCCTTTTTTGCGGAGCGAGCGCACAGCGGGAGATTTTGCAACAACAGCGGATGTACTGATGGAGGTGTTCGAGGAATACGAAAAGCGTGGAGAGAAGTTCGACCATGCGGCGTGCATCTATCCAACAGCACCGTTTGTAACAGCACAGAAGTTAAAGGCCGGAATGTCACTGTTACAGGAGAAGCAAGGGACGATGCTGATGCCTATTGTGGCATTTTCGTTTCCACCGCAGCGCGGTGTTGTAAAAAAAGGTGAATTTCTTGAGTTCTGCTACCCGCAGTACCGCAACAGCCGTTCGCAGGATCTAGAGACGATGTACCATGACTGTGGACAGTTTTACTGCTATGATGTAGAAAAATACAGAAGCGTCAGAGGACAGATTGACACCGGAATCATTCCATATATCGTATCGGAATTGGAAGTGCAGGACATCGATAACGAGACAGATTGGAAATTGGCAGAAATGAAATACCGAATGATGAAAGGGGAATAAGGTGGCAGATCATAAGGTTTCAGTTATGAAACTATTATTTTTTGAGTGGCATTCTTTTATGAATAAGGGAATCGAGCGGGGGTTGAAGGAACTGGAAATCCCGTATGATACATTTTTTTATCAGTTTAACGACTGGGAAAAGGATGATGCTTTTTTAGAGCAGTTTCGAGCTTATTTAAAGGCGGGAACTTATACGGACGTGCTGTCGGTCAATTTTTCGCCATTGATTTCGATGTTGTGTGAGGAACTTGGAATCGTATATACGGCATGGGTATATGATTCGCCACTTCACATTCGAAATCTGGAGAGCCTTAAGAATTCCTGCAACCGGATTTTCTTTTTTGACAGGGGACAGGCAGAGGAACACCACAAAAATGGAGTCAATGCGATGCATCTGCCGCTTGCGGTGGATACGGAGGTCTTTCGTATTAATGCATCGAAACGGGAAAAAGAAGAATATCGGACGGATATCTCTTTAGTTGGAAAACTTTACCAGACAGAGTATGCATATTTTACGGCACCGTTGCAGGGCTATACAAAGGGGTATCTGGAAGGAATCGTAAATGCACAGGGCAAAGTGTACGGCGGTTATCTGATACCGGAATTAATTACGGATGAACTGTTGGCACAGATGAATGCCGATTATGCAAAGGTGGCAACGGACGGTTTCTCGATGGGCAGAAGAGAGCTTGAATTTATGCTTGCTTGTGAGACGACCGGGCGGGAACGTTATATGGCATTAGCACTTTTATCTGCACATTATCCGGTGGATTTGTACTCAACGGATGTGGATAAGCGGTTGGAAAAAGTGCGATACCGTGGATATGCGGACTATTATTCCCAGATGCCGCTTGCGTTTTCCCAGAGCAAAATCAACCTGAATATTTCGCTCAAGACCATCCGTACCGGAATACCGCTTCGTGTCATTGACGTGCTTGGCTGCGGCGGATTTGTGCTCTCTAATTATCAGGAAGAACTTTTTGAGTATTTTAACGTCGGAGAAGAGTTAGTCGTATATGAGAATATAGAGGACTTGTTTTATCAGGCAAAATATTACTTAGAACACGAGGATGAGAGAAAACAAATTGCGCTTGCGGGATTTGAGCGCGTGAAGAGGGATTTTACGTTCCGGGAGCGGATTGAAAAAATGTATCCGGGGAGTGTCTGACAAGACAAACAAAATTTTTGTAATGAAAGTCAATATAGTATATAATGGTTACAGAAGACTGATTCTGGCAAAAAATACTGTGAGATGAGCAGGGAGGATTGCGATGCAGATTATTAAATATGCGTTCCAGCAGCATGGGGATGACCGCGGAATGTTGGTGGCATTGGAAGAATATAACGATATCCCATTTGAAATAAAACGTGTTTATTATATGTATGACACAAAACCGGGAGTAACCAGGGGCTATCATGCACATAAGTCACTTGAGCAAATTCTGATTTGTATTCATGGTTCCTGTAAGATTCGTCTGGATAATGGAAGAGAAAAGAAAATTGTTTCTCTTGAGAAGCCATATGAAGGATTGTATGTACCAAATAATATGTGGAGAGAGATGTATGACTTTTCGCCGGATGCTGTTCTGATGGTTTTAGCGTCAGAGGTGTATAAGGAAGAAGATTACATCCGGGATTATGATACCTTCTTAAAGATGATGAAAGAGGAACCTGAAAATGCATGAAATACCTTATCTTGATTTGAAAAAGATTCATGAGCCGATACAAAACGAGTTAGACTGCGCTTACAGGGAAGTGATGGACAGGCAGTGGTTTATCGGAGGGGAAGCAGACCATACATTTGAGCAGAAGTTTGCAGCATATTGTGGCGCGAAGGCATGCGTGGGAACGGGAAACGGACTGGATGCAATCCGGCTGATTCTGCTTGCATACGGAATTGGAGCCGGGGATGAAGTGATTGTTCCGGCAAATACATTTATTGCAACGGTACTTGCAATTACATATGTGGACGCAACACCGGTATTTGTGGATGCAGACAGTGAAACTTATACCATTGATTTATCAGCGATTGAAGAAAAGATTACGGATAGAACAAAAGCGGTTATTGTAGTTCATTTATATGGACGTGCAGTTGATGTAGCGCCGATAAGAGCGCTTTCAAAAAAATATGGAATTAAAATAATTGAGGATGCGGCTCAGGCACATGGGGCATCTGTCCGCGGAGAAAAGGTCGGAAAACTCGGAGATGCGGCTGCATTCAGCTTTTATCCGGGCAAGAATCTTGGCGCACTCGGAGATGCGGGCGCAGTTGTGACCAATGATGAAGAGCTGGCGGCAAGAGTGCGCGCATACGGCAATTATGGTTCCTATCAGAAATACTGTCATGTGTATAAAGGCTGCAATTCCAGACTGGATGAATTACAGGCGGCTTTTTTGACGGTGAAGCTGCCATATCTTGACAAGTGGAACAAAGAACGGCGCAAGATTGCAGAAAGTTATGAGGCAGGAATCGTGAATGAAAAAGTAGTGTTACCGCAGATGCCGGATGACTCACAGGAGCACGTATTTCATATTTATGCGGTGCTTGTAAAAGAACGCGAAAAGTTTGTGGAGCATTTAAAGAACAGTGGAATCATGACCAATATTCACTATCCGACCCCTATCATGGAACAGGAAGCATATCAGGAGTGGAAGGGACAGGTAGAACACTATCCTGTGACAAGACGAATCTGCGCAGAGGAAGTGAGCCTGCCGTTATATCCGGGAATGACGCAAGGTGAGATAAACAGGGTAATTGCGTGCGTGAATGAGTTTTAAGAAAGGCTGGCATGGAGCGAAATGGCGAGAATACTGGTGGCATTTTATAATTGCATGAAAGATGATGAAAACCCGAATGCAATGCCGGTTTTTTATGAATCATTTGTGCAGGGATTAGACCGTGTGGGGAATGAAATTGCCATGTTTTCACATGATTTATTTGGCGTTGATTTTGGAGAAATGGATGCGGAAACAAAAACGGCAATTCAGAATTTTGCACCGGATATCTGTTTTGTGTTTAACAATTGTTTTTATGATTTGGCAAATGTTGTAGACTGTCCGATTGTGATATACGAAGTGGATAGTCCGCGTTATTTTTCCAACAAAGAAGATATCCGCCAGCACCCGGACCGATATTTGTATTTTATTATTCAGGAAGACAGCAGAAAAATCTTAAAAGAGGATTATGGTGTCAGCGAAAATCGTATTTTTTATGCACCGCTATTTACGGAAATTTACGCAGATGAACGGGTAGAACAGGTGGCAAATGTTTCGTTTATTGGAAGCCTGTTTACGGTTAGGGAAAACCATGCCCTAAAGTCCTTTGTCGGACAGAACCCGTCCGAAGAAGAACGGAATATGATGAAAAGCTGTCTGAATGAGTTGCAGAAAAACCCGCAGATCACACCGATAGAGCTGGTGTATAAGTGTAATATTACATCGGAACTGGTAGCACGGAATTTGAATCTGCCGGAGCTGTTGCAGCTTCTCAGCAGAGAAAAACGGGTGAAGGTATTATCGTTGATGGCAGATTTGGGTTTACAATTATATGGCACGGAAAATTGGGGAAATACCTATTACTTTGATTCAAAACTTAATATGTCGTATATTGAGAAAAAAGTATATTCCATTGCACATAATCAGGAAATTTATAACAGCTCTAAAATTGGCATTAATGTATCCCATGTGCAGGCAACAAGCGGATTTCCATGGCGGGTAATGGATATTATGGCAAGTAATGCCTGCCTTGTGACCGATTATCATGCAGATTTTGAACGGCTGTTCGGGAACATACCGATTCCTGTATACAATTCCCCGAGTGAGGCATACGAGGTATGCAGACAACTGCTTGGAGATGAGGGCAGGAGGAAAGAAATTGTATCACAGTGCCAGGAAGTCATTGACAGCAGATACCGGTTTAAACACTTACTGGTGAAATTAGAAGAATACAGTGGCATAAAAATGCACATTTAAAAGCGAGGAAGAAAAATGGATAAAATGAAGATAAAAAAGGCAATTACTGTGTATGTGCCGGGAAATATCTGTAATCTCAGATGCAGCTATTGCTATATCACAGAATGTCTGAAAAATTCGCATGGAACAAAAGCGCAATTTAATTACTCGGTTGAGCATATGATTGCGGCATTTGCGCCGGAACGTTTGGGTGGAATCGCATATATTATGGTGATTGGCGAAGGAGAAACATTAATTCCGCCGGAGATTGTACCGTTTGTAAAGGGATTGCTGCATCAGGGACATGTAGTGGAAGTTATTACTAATAATACAATTGATGAGAGAATTGAGGAACTTTTAGATGCTCCGAAAGAAGACTTAAAACGCTTAATCGTGAAGTGTTCGCTACATTATGTGGAGCTCAAACGGTTAAATAAGGTTGAAAGCTACTTTGCAAATATCAGAAGGATAATTGCAGCAGGAGCATCTTCTTATCCGTTTCTTGTAATCTGCGACGAGTATATGCCGGTATTAGACGAAATATGCGAAGTATGTATGCGGGAAATAGGAGAATTGCCCCCATGTACGCCATGCGTTACAGCGGATAAGCCGGAAGACTTTCTAAATGGAGGTGGTGGGGCAACCACGAGTCCGGCATGTACACCCGAATTTGTAACATCCATGAATGAGAAAATGAAATCGCGTCTGTTTGAAGAAGCGGTAAGATTTCTGAATGTTGATGTAAGAGACATTTTCTGTTATGCAGGAAAATGGAGCTTTGTAGTGGAAATGAAGTCGGGACTGTTATCGAAATGTCATAACGTTCGTGCGGAGGCTAATTTTTTTGAAGACATAAATCAGCCGGTTGAGTGTAGTCCGATTGGATGTGAATGTGGAATTGCGTCGTGCTCTTTACAATATCCGCTTTATGGGTTTGGATTGATTCCGGAAGTATTAAATGTGCCAACATATACAGAAATGCTCAGTGAAAATTCAACGTTTTTCAATGATGAAGTAAAACAAATGTTGAATATAAAAATTTCGGATACACAAAAAGCGTATTCCTGCGATGAAGAACGACATTTCCTGATGAAGGAAATATGGGAAAAGAACACTGAGATTACAGACCTGAAACAAAGCGTAAGAAAGTACGAGCAGGGGATAGATTCGGAAAAGGAATTGCAGAGAAGAAAAAGTGTGGAACAGCTGTTGGCAATGATAGATGACGGCGATACTACATACGACGAATTAAAGACCTTCAATTACGAAATTATGTTGTATATCAGAGATATATGCAACAGTATGCCGGGCGGAACAGAGATGTATTATCATGTATGGGAAAAAATTGTGCGCAAATTGCTGACATCTCACGAGTACAGGGAACCTGATTATATTTACCACGAAGAGGAGCCACACGAAAAGAAACAGATTTTGGGATTATCCATCGCAACATTTGTATCAGAACATCAGAATAGAGATGAGATGACACAATATATACAGAATCATGACTACACAGCGTGTGCAGAGATGATTTGCAGGCAGATGCAGACGCTATGCACATTATGCTAGTTAGAAAAAAGGGTTATGACTTAGAATGGATTGGAATAAGAAAATAAAACTCAGAAAATTAAAAACAGAAGACGCAGAACCGATGCTCGCCTGGATGAAGAATCCTGATATTTATAAAAATATGCAGTATAATCCAGAAGAGCAGACATTGGAACGCTGTAGGGTGTTTATAGAAAATAGCTGGACGGATGAAAGTAATTTACATTTTGCAGTTACAGATGCAGATGAACGGTACATGGGAACGGTCAGTCTGAAAAACGTTGACCACAAGAACAGCAATGCAGAGTTTGCCATTGCCTTGTGCACAGAGTATATGGGAAAAGGAATTGCATCAGCAGCGATGGCAGAAATCATGTCATATGCGTTTGAAACACTGGAATTGCAGAAAGTATATCTGTATGTCAGAAAAGATAATGAAAGAGCCGTGAAATTCTATGAGAAGATGAAGCTGCGGTTTGAGGGATGCTTTGAACAGCATTTGTGTGTACAGGGAGAATTTAAGGATATCCTGTGGTATGCCTTAAAAAAAGACGAGTATCCTGCGTGGCGTGCAAACTTCAGTGAGTGATGACAGGAGAGATGAGACGTGGAACCATTGGTAAGTGTGATGCTTTGTTCTTACAACGGAGCTGCTCATATAAAAGAAACGATTGAAAGCATATTAAACCAGACATATCAAAACTTTGAGCTGATTATCGTTGATGATGCATCAAAAGATGAAACGCCGGAGTTGATTCGGGAATTTCAGGATGACAGAATAAAATTTATCCCACTGACGGAGAATCTGAACATCTGCAATGCAGGAAATGTAGCGTTTGAAGAGGCAGACGGAAAGTATGGTGCGCTGATTGGACATGATGATATCTGGCTTGCGGATAAGCTGCAAAAACAGGTTCATTACATGGAACAGCACACAGAGTGTGGCTGTTGTTTTACATGGGCAGATATCATTGACGGAAAACAAAAGAAGGTAAATGAAAAATATCAGGATTTGTCAGACAGATTTCACTCGTCAAACTGCACCAGAAAAGAGTGGGTACAGAAACTGATAACCGGCGGTAATTATTTTTGTGCCCCAAGTGCGTTGATACGAAAGGATATCCTTAAGAAAGTGGGCGGCTATCGTTATGGGCTTGTACAGCTGCAGGACTATGACTTGTGGATTCGCATCCTAGCCTGTGCACCGGTTTCGATTATAGAAGAAAATCTGACATTATATCGCAGATTTGAAGATGAGAAGAAAAATTTAAGCAGTGAAACGGCAGAAACATTTGTAAGAAGAACCAATGAACAACACTATTCGTTAGACCATTTTATAGGGGAACTTCCCGCAGAAACTTTTAAAGAATTATTTGCAGAGCAGTTGTGCAATCCAGCCGCAAATACGGAAGCAGAGATATTATGTGAAAAAGCCCTGCTTCGCATCCGTTATGGCAATGGGATGGGGCAGTACCGGCTGTTAGAGCTGGTTGAAGATGAGGTGTGCAGAAAAGCCCTGCATGACAGATACGGCTTGACTCTGCAGGATATTTACCGGAATAATGTTTCGGAAATCTTTATGAGTCCGGCGGTAAAAAAGCGCATAGAGAACCAGAATGAGCTGATTGAAAAATACAGACAGCTCATTGGTCAATTAAAAAAGCAATAATCAGGCGGAACTTATTCGGAAATCAGCTCAGAAATAATTTCTGTCATGTGGCGGGCGCCAATGCGGTTTAAGTGCGATAAATCCTGATAGTAAGTCTGATTTCGAGAGATTTCGGAAAGATTTTTGAAATCATAAAAGGAAAAGTTCGCGTACTTTTGCTGAAAGGAAGAAATAATGCTTTCAAAGTATGGCTTCCAGATTTGATTTACAGCTTTTTCCGTTTCCTCTACGACATAATATTTGGGTAGTAAGAGACCAATGATTTTTACATCCGGATTGATGCGGCATAATAATCTGCAAAAATGGTCAAAATTAGCGACCTGAAACTGGATGGTCGGCTCAAATATATGGCGTTGGATGGAAGAGAAAACAGGCGTACCAGGGGAGAGATACTGTTTTACAGATGAATCACTTAGGATGGTTTCTTTACAGTACCAGTTCTTGTATTCTGCCTGATATGCGGCAATATCCGGACAGCAGATGTCCGGGAAGAGTGATTGGAATTCTGCCATTGCAGAGGCATTGGAATGTGTGGTATACCGTTCTGTCAAAAGCTGATTGATGGCATCTGTGTCTGGTTTTTTGGCAGAGGAATTGCGTTCTTCACAGAAGAAGCCATTATATGCAAGATACCCCAGACATTCATTGGATAAAAGGACATCATAGTTAAAGTAGGTGTAGTCAAATAAATCAAAAATCACGTATCGTGCACTCGATACAAAGTCATAATATTCTTCGACAAGAGAGGACAGGACTTTGGTATTAAAGTAAATGTCCTGAGAGCTTGAACAGAAATTTAAAACATTCCCCGGCAAGAGCTCTTCCATGATACCGGTCTGTCCATGAGAAATTCCAAAAACCATACCGTCAAGCGGCTCACAGCAGTTCCCGATGATTCTTTCATAGTGAAGGAGAGAAACTTTGCTCATATAAAGCTGATAGAGGTCTAATATCTGACAGGCATGAATGTTTAAAGTAGATAAAAGCTGAAGGATTGTCGTCTGTGTGTGAAAGTTTGGAAGCATGAAACAGATTGTGGGGTTAGATGCGGTAAACGGAGGAAAGTTGTTTTTGATGTAATCAGTGGCATCACAGGAAGAATCGGTGGGAACCCATGTGACGTGTCTGATATTGTGCCGGATGGAGTTTTTTAGCAGCTCTTCATAAAATGTATGATAAAAAATAATGATTTCGTTCATGGTCACATCTCCATAGTTGAAAAAACAGATAGAAAGTTTTATTACAATAGTTAGAATAATATATATTTTTTAAAATAACAATGCTTATTTACTGTTTTAAGGATAGATGAAAGGTGAGGGAGGAGAAGCGTTGGAAACAGAAGAATTAGTGTATTTTAAACATTTTTGGGAACATATTTTACAGAAACAGATGCTTGAGATTGAAAAAAGATATTTTCATAGAATTCCGTTAGCGACAGATTTGTATGAGGAACTCAGTGTAAAGTTTGAGAACAAAAATGTAATTGCGTTTATGGACTTTTCAGTGGCGCAGGTGTGTAGTCTGAACTGTAAGGCGTGTACCCAGTGGATGCCGTATTTGAAGAAACGGAAAATGTTTTCAGCAAAAGAGGTACATGCGTGGTTTGAAAAGATATTTCAGTGGATTGATTATATACATATTATATCACCGTTTGGAGGGGAGGCCTTTTTAAATCCGGATTTTGCAGATATTCTGACAGAGATGCTTACGTATCAGGCAGAGGGGAAAATAGGTTTTATCCGCATTGTCACAAATGGTACTGTTTATCCGGATGAAAAGCTGCAGAAAACATTATGTAATCCGAATATTCTGATATTGGTAAGCAATTATAAAGATAAATTGGAAGACAGACAAGCAAAGACATATGATGAATTTATCAAATTTCTGAAAGATAACAACTGCAGTTATTATGATACTACAATGGATTGGACAGACCTTGGGACACCAGAAGAACGGGTAGAACTTAGTGAAGGTGAAAGAGAAAGATGGTTTAAGACTTGTTTTGTGCAGGACTGCGCTGGTATTTATGAGGGAAATCTGTATCATTGCCCGAGAATCTATGCCTTAGAAAATATGGGCGTTTTATATTCAAAGGGGGATGAGGTGATTCGATTTGATGAGATACATTCATGGGATGAGATGCACATAAAATTAGGGAAACGCTGATTAATTCATGCATCTCCTTGTGATTTTTGATATAATATAGG